>Ga0256841_1000586_pt1 | contig 36100 bp, 24 predicted proteins | sample 356308metaG_FD_185971 | JGI IMG/M metagenome (GOLD analysis project Ga0256841, IMG submission 185971) | Hydrothermal vent microbial communities from Mid Atlantic Ridge, Atlantic Ocean - 356-308 | ecosystem: Environmental > Aquatic > Marine > Hydrothermal vents | place: Atlantic Ocean: Mid... | reverse complement strand
TTGAAAGGCCTGGTCTATTTTACCGCTTTGCGGTAACCCTATTCGGTTACATCTTGCCCACAGGCTTCGCCTGTGGCTACTCATATTACATCACTTTGTGATGATTTAAAGATAAGGTGTGAATTAAATCCAATTTTTTAGAAAAATGATTTAAGGATGCGGCGTTTAACCACAAAAAACCTGGTAGACCCGTTTTTATAGAACCTGCATTGAAAACATTCATGTCGATTCGCCTGCCCGACTCTGGCGTGGCCTGCCCGCCTCAGGAGTGGCCTGCCCGCCTCTGGCGCGGTGAGATGAGTGATTTTTTAAGCGGATTCATTACTTAGAAAACAAATAAGGTTTCGTATAAATCTGCTCAAGAAAACTTTTTTCGATCCGAATGTAAATCAAAGGTATTTCGGATTTCAACTTCTGAAATCGTCCTATTATTAAGAGATTGGAGGAAAAATGAAACGTTTGTTCTTTTTTCTCCTGACTATTTTTTTCTTGTCTGCAAATGCAACACTTCTTTTTGCACAGACCTATTTTGACGATTCGGACTCGCTAAAAATAGTTATGGGAAACAGCACAGCTTACGAATTGGCCTTAAGTAAAAAAAACGGAGCAATTCTTTATCTGACGGATAAAACCGCAAATGTTCGTCTTAGCGAAGGTTCTTACGGTGATAATCTGTGGCTTTTGAAATCGGGCGATACAAAAATCGGCGCCGCGGATTATTCGTCGGCAAAACCGGATTCGTTTTACTATAGTTATTTTGCCGATTCATCCGTATTAAAGCTCTATTACACGCCTAAGGATGAAACCGTTCAACCGCGGGTAACGGTAACCATTCGCCTGACGGATGACGCCTATTTTGACATGGTTTTTGAAGTTGCAAACAAAACGAATCTTGTTTTTCATTCCGCGCATTTTCCGGAACGGCTGCTGATTCCAACCGCTGAAATTTTTGAAGCGCTGATGCCCGATAAACCGGGTGTGATTTTGGAAACGGATTTTTTTACCGACGAGCTGCCTAAAACAGGTCAGTATATTTTGCCCCATCCCCCGGCTTTCGCCGATTTTTTTGCCGTAAAAGAAATAAGCGGGCAATTGGCCATATATTCGGTATGGACGCCCGGGCCCATTCGCCAAAACGAACTGGGTTTTCAGCAAATAGTTGCGGACACCACAATGGCCGTACATAATTTCAATTTCCGAGTGGCCCCGGGCAAAAGCTGGCTCAGCCCGCCGGTACGTTTGCGCATCGGGCAGGATTTTTCGCAGTGTGCTCTGGCTTACCGCGAGGACAACCGTTTGGATGATTTTGAATCGGTCTCCGAAAAATTAGGCGCAAAATATACCGATGTATTACAATCGGTTTTAATGCATCTCGACCCCCAATGGGTAGATAAAGGTTTTAAAGACTGGCCGGAGATATTTCGACAACTTCCCAGTCCTTCTGTACTCATGCCTTCCGATTACTGGCCGGGCGGTTTTCACGGCTCGCATCCGGATTACATTCCGCCCGATCCCGCCTATGGTACGACGGCGGAACTGAAAGCGGCGGTGGATTCGGCGCACGCTTTGGGTATGCTGGTTATGCCCTTAACCTTGCCTGTTTGGTGGCATGAAAATTCACCGACGGTTCGGAATCTGGCCGGATACGGTTTGGATATTTCGGATGTGGCTCGTCTGGATTCCAGCGGCAATCCAGAATATACGGCATGGGAACTGGCCGGACAATACGATTGGGGCTATAATGTGTCCCCGCGCCAGCCCTATGTACAGCAGCGTTTGTCGGAATTTATGGCTCAGATGAGCGACTCGTTGGGGTACGATATGATTTACGAAGACGTTTTGGGCGCTTCAAGCTACGGTGAGGATTTCCAACCCAGCGTCATCGATTCCTTTGACCCGGAAGGCTGGATCGATCATACCCGCGCCTACAAAGACCATTTACTTTGTACCGAAAACGGCTATGATCATCTGGCCGAAACGGAGTTTGCTTTTCTCGGCGGCGGTTTTGTGCCGGGCTGGGATAGTACCGAACCGGGCAAGCGGCTGTTTCCGTTGGTGGAATTTTTACTGCATGACAAAGTACTGTTTTACAACTACTGGGGCGATCCCTCTACGTCGGCCGGCCGGCTGAGCTGGGATTTACTATTCGGCTATATGCTGAATAATGCCGTAAAACCGATAGACGATGGCGTTTATACGCGCATTGGCAGTCCCTGGCAGTATGTAAACGCCTATTTTCAAAAATATGTGCTTAGCCGATATGCGGACGAACCTCTGACCGCTTTTAGCCGACCCGGCAGCGACGCCCTGCAGTGTACGTACGAAAGCGTTACGGTTACGGCGAATAAAAGCTTTAGCGCCTCTTTCACCAGCGGCGCTTACACCATTCCGCCCCAGGGCGTTCTTGTGCAAAGCACCGGCGGCGATCTGACGGCGGGTATTTTTTCCACATACAATAACCGGCCCTTAAGCGCCGGCGATCATTACCTGATCGAGCGCCGCTTCAGCGATAGTCTGGAAGTGCGTCAGCCGTTGGGAAGCGACACGGATTTGTTGCTTACATACCTGCCCGGCTGGTCGCAAAGTGACACCACGCTTTGGGTGAAGGCCTACAGCGCCGAAACTTTGGTATCCGTTTTTAAGCCGCAAATGACCGCTTCCGGGTTGATTTTCAACTACCGCCAAAGCATCGACGGGCAGCATATTAACGATTACCGCGTCATTAAATCCGATGAGCAGCCGCAAACCGGATGGACTACTTTTTTTGACGATTACGATATAGATGTGATGACCGTAGGCAACCGTTCTGTGTATGAACTGGGTCTGAATAAAAATCGCGGCGAATTGAAATATATTTTGGATAAAAGCAGCGGCGATACGCTTTCTCTCGGCTCACAGTGGAGCCGCTTGTGGGCTCTTACCTTTCCGCAGGCGCCGAACCCGGATGTGGCCCCGGATATGGTTGGCTTCTGGCCGGATGGCGCCAATGATTTTAAATATCAATGGAATCCGGAATCCAATGAATTGAAACTTTTTTACCGGGGCGATACCAGCGCCGCGCAATATTTGAATGTTACGGCAACCATCACCGTTTCGCCGAATTCCTGGTTCGACGTTCGATTGAAGGTGACCAACCACTGGGGATACGATCTGCAGCGGGTCGCTTTTCCTAATAATCTGCGCTGGAAGATCGCGGCCGGCGATAAACTGCTGCTGCCCTTTTCGTATCCGGGAATTCAATTTAACGGCGTCTCGTTGCTCAATGGTCAGGCGGCTGACGGTTACTATCCCGGCGATTTTCACGCGGGGCTGTCGGTCCTGGCGCAAAAGAATTCCTATGTTTCCGTTTATTCCCTGCATTCCGATTCCCTGCGCCCGGAATTTTTCGGCTGGATGCCTTTCGATGATCCTTTGTCTTCGGCCAACGTCGTAAGCGAACGGGAATATCCCGTATTCGTTAAAAACGGCGCCGACTGGACGAGTCCGCGGATTCGTTTTCGTCTCGGGGAGAACTTTAAACAAGCCATTCTCGATTACCGGAACGACAACGGAATCGATGGGTATCCGTCTTTGCGGTCAAAGGTAGCCGCTTCCGCGCAAAAACTATTTCAATCTCCCTTATATTATTTGGAATATGAGAAGAATATCCTTACGCCTTTTGCCGAATATGCCGATTCAATTCAAAATTATCCCAACCCGGCGCTGGTTTGTCTCAGCGGATTCCAGACCGGGGGACGCTACGGCAATCACCCCGATTACCTGCCTCCGGACGACCGCTGGGGGTCGCAAGAGAATCTGAAACAATTTATTACGGCGCTGCACAGTCAGGGGAAATGGGTTATGCCTTTCATCGCGCCTATGTGGTGGAATGAGAATTCGCCAACGGTGCAAAATATATCGGATATTTCCGCTGTGGCGCAGCTCAATCCCGAAGGCCAGCCCGAACGCGCGCAAAAGGATTCATACCGGGGTTACTATGTTTGTCCGTATGCGCCCCAGGTGCAGAGTAAACTGAGTACGGTGTTTGACGAGCTAAAACGGGACATGGGTTTTGATATGATGTTCGAAGCGGAAATAGGCAGCCGTTCGGCCGAAACCGACAAGAATGCAGCGGAACCTGCTCCAACGGCTTACGATGAGGGTTGGCTGGAACATACCCATGTCTATCGGGATTCCTTGCTTATCGTTCAGGGCGGTTACGACCGTCTCGCTGCCAATGTAATCGGTTTTACGGGCACGGTATATTCGGACGGGCCGTCGGAATGGGACAACCGTTTTGGCGCAGGCAACTGGCAGCCATATCCCATGGCGACCTATTTATATCATGATAAGATTTTACAGTACGCTCCTCTGGATCGGCAAACCGGCGATCAACAAGCTCTGGCCTGGAATCTCTTTTACGGAATGCAGTTGAATGGCACACTGTACGACACGGACAATCCGGAGCGTTTGGGGCATGGTTGGTTCAATGTACTAAATCTGTTCCAAAAATACGTAGGTTCGGAACTGGCCGGACAGACCCTCACGGAGTTTAAAGAAATCGATACGGATGTGCTGCAAAATTCCTTTGCCGATTTTTCAGTGGTTCGGAATAACACCAAAAGCGGTTATGCCGTTGGGGAACAGAGCGTTTCCGCGCAGGGAATCCTGGTTGCGGCCAACGACGGCCATTTACTGGCCGGGATATTTGATGAACTGGACGGACAGGCCTTAACGGGATCGGATCATTTCCTGATTGCGCGCACTTTTGCCGACAGTATTCTGGTGTATCAGCCTAAAGGGAAAGATACGAATCTGCGTGTGCCGCGGCCTGCGGACTGGGATGATTCGACACGCATAAAAATAGCTGCGGTCGGCGCCACTTTTTCCGAAGACGTCGATGTTACGCTTTCGTCCGATTATATCGGGTTCCGCTATTCAGCCAAACAAAATGGTGAACCGGTGGAGTGTTACAAAATCGAATACGGAAGCGGAACAGGGATAGAGGGGAATGAAGCGCTACCTAAAAAGTTTGCGATGTTTCAAAATTATCCCAATCCTTTCAATCCCAGTACAACGATTCATTATCAGCTGCCGCGGGAGGATAAAGTGGAATTGACGGTTTACAATATGCTGGGGCAAAAAGTGCGCACGCTGGTGGATCGAAAGCAGCAAGCCGGAAACCATTCGATTGTTTTCGACGGGCGGAGCTTGTCCAGCGGAATTTATTATTACAAATTAAAGGTCGGAAGCGGCCTGATTCGCGTAAGAAAAATGGTGCTCATAAAATAACCTCGCGCAAGAGGTTTATCTACGCCCCTATCTTTTATTCCTGGCAGGACGTTTACTTCGTTCTGCCTTTTTAATACCGATTATTTTTCTTAAACGAATTGCCGCTTAAGAACAGGTTCAGATATGATTTGTTGTTTTTACTCTGTTGCCGGTTTATTCGGATAGGGGTTTATGTTTTCTGAATATATTCCGATAACCTCATTTAGTACAAATCGACGAGAAAATGTTTTGCTCAAAACGGCTTTTGCCCAGCTTCGTTGAATTTCCGTTAGTTGAGGGTTCCTTCCATTTAACGACTTGCTGCCGAAAACTTTTTGGAAGCATTTACTCGAAAAGAGTCGGTTAACCCCATTCATTAAAGAGGAGAAAGAAATGGAAAAATGGCGCTTAAAACTTCAATTAATCCCGGTCGTTTTTTTATCCGTGATGGTTTTGAATTTGAATGCTCAAAATCTATTGGTCAATCCCGATGCCGAAACGGGCGATACGCAAGGTTGGGTTGATGTGAATGATGCCTGGAGCGCTGCTGCCGATATAACGCCGCACGGGGGGGATTATTTTTTCTGGCCGGCGCGGCTGGATATTGCCTATACGGAAATCTATCAGGATGTGGATGTCTCCTCTTATGCATCACAAATTGATGCCGGAAACCTATGGTATGATCTCAGCGGCTGGCTGGCCAATTGGGATCAATATCCCCATGATCGGGCCACTCTGGCGCTTGAAGCGCTGAACGGTAATCAGGAACAACTCTTGTATGTTTCCCGCGATCACCGCAGTCCTGTCTGGACCTTTTATGAACTTGAAGGACAAATCCCGGCCCATACAAGAACTTTACGCGTACATTTAATTGCCACACGTTTCGTAGGCAGTGATAACGACGGTTATTTTGATGATCTGTCCCTCAGCGTAAACAATACGGCCCCCTCCGTGTATGTAACGGTTTCTGCGGAAAATGGTCTGACTGAACTTCCGGCAGACGGTACGTTACAGCTTTTCGCGGCTACTACAGGAGGTACGGACGGTGGCTATAACTGGTCTTCGTCCTTTGAAGCGGTTGCCACCGTGGACACGAACGGATTGGTTACGGCCCATCAGGCGGGAAAATTTACGATTCAGGCTTCCGGTAAAAATACGGGAAAGACCGGATTTATCGAATTAACCGCTTACAACCCCGAAGATATTGTTTTTGTTACTCCGCAAACCGGCATCCAATGGCCGGCGGGAAGTGTTCAGGAAGTAACCTGGCATGTGAAGGGGAACCTCTCTTCGGGAACGCTTTTTTTCAGCACTACCGGGGGCAGCAACTGGATGGAAATAGCATCTATCGATTCTGTAGCCGGCGGACGTTTTTTCTGGACCCTGCCGGATTCGGATAAATCCTTGAACAGTTGTTATCTTAAAATGGCCTGGGACGGTGGCGAATCGGTTAGTTCGGTATTTTCGATTATTCCAAATACCACGGCGATCAAGGATAAGGCATACAGAAATCGTCCGGGGACCTTTCAATTACTGACGAATTATCCCAATCCCTTTGGCGAGAGCCACACCTATCAGGGCAATGCGAATACCACTATTCGCTATCAACTTTCGGCGACAAACCGGGTGCGTTTGACGGTTTATAATGCCTTCGGTCAGAAAGTGGCTGTCCTCGTTAAAGGGCAACAGGCCCCGGGTAGATATCAGGTAAATTTTAATGCGGCCGGTTTGGCTTCCGGCGTCTATTTTTACAGCTTGCAGGCCGGAGCTTTCAAACAGACCCGAAAAATGATCTATCTACGGTAATCAATTCTAAAAAGGGATCGAAAAATGAAAGTAATTTTTGGACTCATAATATTGCTTTTTGCGCAAATTGTAATAGCCCAAACCAATACCTGGGTTTCCTATCAGGACATCACGGATGTCCATGAGATTGCCGAAGAAGACGGTTGGCTCTGGATCGGCACCAACGGCGGTGTTGTGCATTATAATCTGGCCGATGGCCGTAAAGAGTATTTTAATAAGGCTAATTCCGGGTTGATCTTTGATAATGTGGAAGCGGTTTATATCGACCGCCAGGGCAATAAATGGTTTTGCACCTTTGACGGCGTATCCAGATTTGACGGAACGAATTGGGTCAGCTTCGATAAAGACAACATGGGCATTAGCAGAGATTGGGTGCATGACGCGGTGCAGGACGCAGCGGGAAATATGTGGTTCGCCACACGCGCGGGTATCACCAAATATGACGGTGTGAATTGGACCGTCTATTCACCGGCAACGGATACGGTACTTACTTCTTATGAAATAATGGCCATCGATCTGGACAGTAAAGGCAATATTTGGGTTGTATCCCGGGATGACGGATATCAGCGTGGAGGGCTTTTTAAATACGACGGCAGTCGGTGGATGAGTTTCACCATGCATAATTCGGAAATCCCCGATTACTATTTTTATGATGTAAAGGTGGATCAAAACGATAACCTCTGGCTGGCAAGTAATGATCACGGACTGATCAAATTTGACGGTACTACATTCACCATGTATAATAATATGACTTCTTACATTGGGGATATTCGGGTTAAACATCTGTTTATTGACGCGTCGAACCATGTTTGGGCTTCGTTGGAAAAATATATCGCCGATGGTGGAATTACCGAATTTGACGGAACCGCTTTCACCAATTACAATAGTGCCTCCGGTAATTTTCCGGGCGATAATGGCAGTTGCGTGTATCTTACACCGGACGGTCGTCTTTTTGCAGGTGTAGAATTACAAGGATTATACGAGAGGACTCAGAACCACTGGAATAAAAAAGAGCTCTCTTATTGCGGTTTGCCCTCCAATCAAATAAATACGGTATTTGTGGATTCCAACGATAATAAATGGTTTGGTACCAATGATTCCGGTTTGGTGAAATTTAGCTGGCAGGGATGGAAACGTTATTCCATGGCGAATTCGGACCTGCCCGATAATTCCGTGCTTTCTATTAACGAAGATCGTCATGGCAACATCTGGGTGGGTACCAGGGCCGGAGCCGTTAAGATTAGCGATAAAGATATGACCGTTTATGATAAGAACAATACACCGGAAATTTACGGGGACTGGATTAATGATATTGCGGTTCGCGGTGATACGGTATATCTGGCTACCAATATCGGTTATTCCGAATTCGATGGTAGCAGCTGGTCTGTTCATTACAAGGGGAATTTACCGAACTTTCCTTCTTCGGATGACGGCATCAATGCCATCACCTTTGACGCGGACGGTAATATATGGATGGCGCTGCTTTTTTACGGGGTCATTAAATATGACGGGGTGACCTGCACCGGATACACCTCCGATAATTCCGGACTTACCTATACTCAGACCAAAGCGTTGGCCTTTGATACCTTAGGTAATTTATGGGTAGCTACGTACGGTACCGATTATTACGGAAGTAATGGCGCTTTATATGAATTTACCGGTACCAACTGGTACGATTACCGCACAAACAACAGCGGAATTGTCTGCGACTATTTAAACTTTGTTACCTTTGATGCTCATGGAAATCTGTGGACCGGAGGCGTTCAATTTGGTTCTTCCGTCATTTCCGGCGGATTTTCGATCCTGAAAAACGGCGTATGGCAAAACTTTAAACGGGAAAATTCCGATCTGACCTATTCCTATGTCAATGACATTGCCTTTGACAGCAAAGGAACGGCCTGGATAGCTCTGGCCGATTATGGCGCGGTAGCTTATAATCCCGATGGAGTAACCGCTATCCGAAAAAATCGGACAAAAGCACCCGATGGCTTTGTCCTGATGCAAAATTATCCCAATCCATTTGGCGAAAGCCGCGCCTTTCGTGGTAATCCTATTACAACGATCGGTTATCGAGTATTTTCGCCGGGTAAGGTAAAGCTAACCGTATTTAACGCACTGGGGCAAAAAGTTGCCATCCTTGTTAACCGGAGGCAATCCCCGGGCACTTACCGCCTTTCGTTTGACGCATCCCACCTTGCAAGTGGAGTGTATTACTATAGACTGAATGCGAACGACGGTTTTTTCGTACAAACTAAAAAAATGATACTGATACGGTAATAAATACCATCCCCCTTTTAGGGATGGTCTGTATTTTTATAGACAACGGCAAAAACATGATCTTGTTTATAGCCCAGGAGTGATTCATGCCTTGATGCAAGTCACCCTGGGCAAACGAGATAATGTGTACTTTGCTAAAGTTATAACTGTCTTAAATAAGAAAGTGATTCATCCCCAGCGATATCTTGTGGTTGATCCTTTTTTTAAAAACCGTTTTATCGGTCGTACATCGTTCATAATATCAAATGAATTTTTGAAGTATTTTACTTCGCTAAAATTGACAAATTCTGGGTTATCGGAACGGCTTACTACGAGAGCAATCTAATCCGCAAAACCATCAAAACGGCGGACAACGCTATCCGGTTCCTACCAGGATCGTTATGAGATCCACTCATCGAAAACAAACCCAAATTCATTCATATATAAAGGATTTTTCTTGTAATATTTATGATGTCGGCGTTCACACTTTTTGCGCAAACGGACCAACTCACCGGACGCTGGCTGCTGACCAAAGCCGAAATGAATCGGGGAACCCGTTATCCCTACCAGATTTTTGAGTTCCGTAACAATGGCAAATTAATGGCTATGGGGACGGAAGTCGGTACCTGGCAATACAAAAAGGGCGAAAAATCACTTATTCTTAATTCAAAACTGGACAAAGATTTCAACGGCACCGGTAAAATTGAAATTTTGACGGATGAACGATTGGTAATGACCAATGCGTGTGCAGCAAGGTGAAACGGACAAAAGCAGCGGAATCTGGATGTTTGATCCTATCCAATGGGCGGCCGATGCGACTCAGTTAACGGATGGCGTGCCGCGTTTTCCCGCAACTATTACGAATGGCGGATTGTTACTGGTTGGCGACGGAGACAAGTTGGTAGCCATTAACGTCAGCAGCGCCGGACTGGCCGACAGTCCCTATCCCAAATACCGCGGTAATGCCGCCAATACCGGTTATATTGCTGTGAACACCACAGCCATCGTCAGGTCGATGCGAATGTTCCGCAAGGTTTTACGGTGTCGCAGGCTTATCCCAACCCGTTCAATCCGTCCACCCATATTCGCTTTAGTCTGAACAAAGCGGAACACGTACAGGTTATAGTGTACAATGCCGCCGGACAGTCGGTCGCGCGCTTAATGGACGCTCAAAGGAATCCCGGTAAGTACGAATTAAGCTGGAATGCGGCAAATTTTAGTTCCGGTGAGTATTTCGTTACGGTAATTGCCAATGGCCGGGTACAAACGCGCATGGCCTTACTGGTGAACTAAGTTTAGTAATTTAAAACTTCAAAGCCGTTCGGATGCGCTTCGGGCGGCTTTTTACTAATTTTGTATTAAAAGGCAAAGTGGAAGAAATACCGTTGTCTTTTTCGCTTGCATGGCAAATCATTCCTTACTAATCTTAGGCCATGATGCGGGTTATTTTACATGTGGATATGGATGCCTTCTTTGCGTCTGTGGAGCAGCGTGATCATCCCGAATACCGCGGTAAGCCGGTCATTGTGGGCGCGGATCCCAAAGGCGGCAGGGGGCGCGGGGTGGTTTCCACCTGTTCCTATGAAGCGCGAACGTTCGGAGTCCATTCGGCCATGCCTATTTCAAAGGCTTATAAACTTTGTCCTCAGGGAATTTATGTGCCTCCCAACGGCAGACTCTATAGTCAGGTAAGCAAAGAAATCTTTGAAATTTTCTATGAATTTACCGATTTGGTAGAACCCCTTTCCATTGACGAAGCCTTTCTGGATGTAACCGGCAGCCAAAAATTGTTTGGAAACGGTCCGGAAATCGCCGGCAAAATAAAAAAACGCATCCTGGAAAAAGAGCATTTAACCGCCTCCGTGGGGGTGGCCCCCAATAAGTACCTGGCTAAAATCGCCTCCGACCTGGAGAAGCCGGACGGGCTGGTGGTGGTATCGGCAGATAAAGTCGAAGAATTTTTACAATCCCTCGATATTTCCCGGCTGTGGGGAGCGGGACAGCGCACTCAGCAGACTCTGCGCAAACTCGGAATTCATACGATTGGCGATCTGGCCGCCTATCCCCGGGATGTTTTAAAACAAAAGTTCGGCAAGATGGGTGATCATTTTTACCGGTTGGCCCACGGAATCGATGATCGTGCCGTGCATAGCGCCGAAGGGGTAAAATCCGTTAGCAACGAGCATACCTTCGGCAGCGATGAGGCAGATGAATCCATCCTGCTGCAAACCTTATTGAGATTGTCGGAAAAGGTGGGCTACCGGTTGCGTAAAAAGGGGTTACAAGGAAAAACCGTTCATCTTAAATTGCGCTATGAAAATTTTAGCACCATTACCCGCAATAAAACGTTAGATCATTATACGGACAGCACGGAAATGCTCTACTCGACCGTTCGGCTTCTTTTTCGGAAAAATTATCAAAAAGGAAGAAAAATCCGTTTACTGGGTGTGGGCATCAGCTCTTTTGGCCGGCAAGAGAACCAACAATTAACTTTGTTCCGTGCCGCGGATGAGCAAAGAAGTGAATTGGATCGTTTACAGGATATACTGAAAGAGCGCTTCGGCAAGAACATTACGGCCCGGGCCGAAGCGTTGGCTGTTAACCAAAAGAACAAAAAGAAAAAATAGATTTTGCTAAAAAGGCTTTCCTGTCCTATATTTTGGAAGGAGATAGGTACGGAACAATAAGTTCATAGAATTCGGAGTGTATATGGCAGCGATCTGTATAGATGCCGGACATGGCGGTGCCGACCCCGGCGCTGTCTGGCAGAATATCCGTGAAAAGGATCTGAACCTGGTCTATGCTTTGGCCCTGGATACGGAACTTAAAAAGCACGGATATAAAATTCTGATGACCCGGAAAAACGATACCAATGTACCTCCGCTTTTAACCCGCTGCCGTCTGATCAATGCGCATCATCAGCAGAAAGCGCCTTACTTCGATGCCATAATTTCTCTGCACTGCAATGTGGCTGTTGAGCCGAACACTTTGATAGCTAATCCTCGCCAAAAGGGACTGTATGTGATTTACAGCGCCGAATCGGAAAGAAGCATCCGTCTGGCCGAAACAATTGCCGAACAATGTGGAAAGGACGGTTTTGAACTGAATCACCAGGGCCTACTTTCCACCGTGGAATTGGGCCGCTCTCTGGCCTGGATTCATAAAACACTACCGACATCCGTACTGGTGGAAATGGGATTTATGACCCATCCTGAGGAGCTGCTACATTTACAGTCGGATCAATACCGTTCCGCGCTGGTCCAATCTCTGGCAAAAGGATTAAGCAGATTCGTTGCGGGATGAAAAAACATCCCCGGGTATCATAGTCCGGGATTGTTTACGGAAACCATCTATTTGGGAGAAAGCCATGAAGGATTTAAGAGGAAGCCCCAGTAAGTGGCTCTTACATAATTCGAAAGGTTATCCGGATTTTTTATTCACTATTCTTTCTTATTCCCTTCTTTTACTGGCCTTTGTTTCATTGATTTGGATTGCCTTTGCTCTGCTGGCCTTTATACATGCCGGTTCTCCTCAGGCTTCTGTTTTGATTAGAATAATGAAGACCATGCAAACCGGACTGGTCTCTCTGGCCGGGGTTGTCTTCGGTCTGGCCGGCAGTTACACCGTGCGCCGCTACAAATACGACGATCACTATCTAAAAAAGAAGGTCGCCGAGCACAACATGGATTCGGCGCGGCAAATCAACGGGCAGATTCAACTGGTTCAGAATCAGGAGGACGTATAATGGCCGATATCCGGAACATATCCACCCTGCTTGACATCCTAATTATTCTGGTTCCAATGCTCATCATCGGCTATTTGGTTTTTAAATTTTTAATTCCCAAAAAACCGGTTTTGGGAATCGGTCTGGCTTTGGGCGGCGGGCTGCTTGGTGCCTGGCTACTGCGCAACCGCTTGCAGAAAGCCTTTGATGTGGAAGAGAAACTGGCCGAACATAATGAGATGATGGCTAAGTTTAAGGAAAAACAGAAACAACGTTTTCAGGCGGTGATGGCGAATAAACAGGTTATTGCCAATCTGGAAAAGCAGCGCCGAAAATTGGCTAAAAAAGAGCAGCAACATGCTACGGAATTGAAATTGATTGATGCCGAGTTAAAAGATCGTCGGGCTTTGAACGAGGAAATTTTATCCGGATCGGCTGATTTTCTGCGCTCTGTAGATCAACGCAGTGCGGATCGTCAAAAATTACTCCGGCAATATTACGAGACAGGTAATCCGGCTGATCAGCCCTTGCCGAAAAATAAAGGGACGGCGCAGGATCCCGATATTGAGCTCGATGGCTATCGTTTGGAGAAAGGTTGAGGTAAAGGAATTTTATGAAAGAGTCAGCTATGATGAAAACAGTTCTGATGAGTTTGATCTTTTTATTATTGGTAAATTCTGCGCAACTTTTCAGTCAACAGGTGACCAAGGCTCAATTGGCCAAAGCCCTTTCCGAGTGTGAAGCGGACCTGGAAGTCAGCAAACAGCAAATCCGTAAACTATCGGATGCATTGCAGGCCACGGATAATTTAATAGAGCGGCACAGAGCGGTTTCGGATAGTCTGATTTCTAATTTACGTCAGCAGCTATTTATACAGGATTCGGTGAGTGCTCTGCTCAAAATCAATGCCGACACCTTACAAACCATGGTTCGGGATTTTCAGAAGAAACTGGATGAAGTGGATCGATTATATATAAGTGAGTTGAAAAAACAGAGCCGGCCCTGGTACTTAACCGGCCATGGTTTAAAAGGTTTAATATACGGGGTGTTCATCGGTGGTGCCCTGGGTCTGGTCTTTTCGCTGGCGCATTAGCGGCCGGTGTAAGGTTAAAGCTTCAGATGTTTCATCAGTTTTTTAATCGGCCCGGATTTTTGCATAATATAAAAATGGATGGCCGGAATATTTCTGTTCAGCAACGCTTCAACCTGCTTAAGCGTCCATTCAACCCCGATCTCCAGCACATTTTTTTCATTTGCGGCAAGAATTTCATCGGTCAGTTCAGCCGGAATGTCCACATGAAAATGGCTGGGAATTGTGGTTAACTGCGATTTATGGGTAATGATTTTCAGACCGGGAATAATCGGCACATCGATACCGGCCTGACGACATTTGGCTTCAAAATCGAAGAACACCCGATTATCGAAAAACATCTGGGTAACAATATATTCCGCACCGGATTCCACCTTCTGTTTTAAATACTGAATATCGAAGTTAAGATTGGGTGCTTCAAAATGCTTTTCGGGATAGGCTCCGACGCCGATACAAAAATCCGAAGGGCGTGCGTCCAGCAGGTTATCTTCCAGATATTTACCCTGGTTCATATCATGAATCTGCCGTACCAGGTCCAGGGCATAGCGGTTGGCGGTTCGTCCGAAGGTAAGCGGCTTTTCATAATTAACATCATCACCGCGGATGGCCAGTACGTTTTCGATCTCCAGATATTGCAGTTCAATCAGAAAATCTTCCGTTTCCTCACGAGTAAATCCCTGGCAAAGCACATGGGGAATGGCATCGATATTATATTTATTTTGAATCAAAGCACAGATGCCCAGAGTGCCGGGACGCTTACGTTTTACTTTGCGTTTGATGCCGGAGGGGGTTTCTTCATAAACTACTTCCGCTGCATGACTGGTGATATCGATGAAAGGCGGATGAAATTGCGCAATATCATCCACCACATGCAGTAGACTGTGGATGTCACCGCCCCGGCGCGGCGGAATAATTTCAAAACTGATCAGGGCCCGGCCGGCCCTGGCAAGATGTTCCGTAACTTTCATTCTTTTTCCCGACTATTTTGAGTAACAGGTTCAGAAGGCGTTATCCCTTCCCGGTATAGGCGAATATCACAAAATATACCCAAAAAGTCAAAAATCTATTTCCGTGCAAAAAGGCTACGGCTGAAAAATAATAATCAGTGCATCAGAATCATTTTGCGCACCTCGTTATATCGTCCCACCTGCAGACGATAGTAGTAAATTCCACTGGACAGATGGCTGCCGTCGAACAGGACCCGATACGTTCCTTTGTTTTGAACCGTTTGTACCAACCGGCGGATTTTTTGCCCCAACACATTGTATACGGTTAACCGGACCGGACTACGTTTGTCCACTCTGTACATAATGCGGGTAAGCGGGCTGCCTTCGGATGACTGGCTTTCCCCGAAGGGGTTGGGGTAATTGGGCAGTAATTCCGGCCGATTAATCACCGCCGAATAAACTTCGTCCAGGGCCGAGATATTGGTTGAAAAAATATCCGCAGCCCAACCCTGCGCCGTAAAAGCCGGATTGGAACGGAAACGGAAAGTCAAGGCTCCGTCCGGATTGGTAGCTACGATCTCACCCGGTGAATTGGTACCGGAAAACGGACTGCCGGGGACTTGCGAAGCGCTGGTGCTGGTGCCATCATAGATATAAAGTTTGTCGTAGTTTTCGATGGTGTTGAAAGAAGTAAAGCTGACTTTGACCGCAGGACTGCGCCCTTCGGGCATAAAGGTCATGGTTAAATCTTCTTTGGTGCTGTAATCGCCATCCGCACCGCCGCTATCATAAAAAAGGCCGCTGCTTACGGTTACGGTTGCATCGGACATAAGATAGACCGTTTTTTCACCGATGACGATCTGGAACGTATCTCTGACGGTGTAAGCACCGGAGGTAACGCTGTAATACAAGAAAGCCTGGCTCCCGGAGGGGGTCGCCGCATCGGCACTTACGGTGAACGAAGCATCGATACTGCTGTTCGGGGCGAGCGTTCCCAGATCGGCATTCTCATTCTCGATAGTCAGATAGGTACTTTCCGTGGTCAAGGAAGCATGGGTGGCTTCGGCATCGGCATGACCTTCATTACCGGTGGGGATGATAAAGACTGCGGTTTCACCTTCATCCAGGCTGCCATTGCCGTTACCGCTGGCGCTGTCGTCAATTTGCAGATCGGATACGGTCAGAGCGGGGGCGTTAATGGTCAGCCCGATATTGGACGTCCAGTGGTTATGATCAATATCTGTAAATTCTACCGAGCAATTGGCTGCATACTGATCGGGTACTCCGTCGGCTATTGTAAGGGCGAAAGCCGTGTCGCCGGGGACAACCTGATCCACGGCTATATCACCATAATAGTGAGAGTCATCCGTAATCGTCAGATAAGCATCCGAAGTAGTCAAAGTTCCCGATACAGCGCTGGCGGGATCGGAACCGACATTCTTGGCATTCACGTCTAAAAAAATAGATTCGTTAAAATCGGCCTGATTATTACCGTTGCCGGTTTGTGCGTCATTAACCGAATAGGAGTCCACCGTAATATGCGGGCCGTTGGCAGCGACTACCTGTACTTCGGACCCGTATCGGAAATAATTCTGCTTGGTTACGGTGACCAGGACCACTTTCCCCGGGTCCTGGGGTGTGATTTCGATATCCACCGGATTGCCCGTTCCGTCGGCCGTACCGATGATTTCTCCGTCTACCGAAAGGCCGATCAGAGAGCCGTCATCGGCAGTGACGGTAAAAGTTGTGCTGCCGGAAGGCATTTCGGAGTCGTGTGAAACATTTAAATTTTGCGGTACTTCCGAATAGACCATGGAGTAACTGCCGCCGTGATGATGGAATAAGTAATAGGTAATCTGTTTATCATCCGTATTGTACGGCCAGTCGGAGCCCTGCAGGAAATATTTACCGGCCTCGTTGGCATAAGAAGGGAGGATGAACCGGGTCGGGAACGTGGTGGTTTCGTCCGGCATAAATTCGGGCCACATATCGTCGTACATGCCCCAGGTATAAGTATCATTCACAAAGGAGTAGGATACCTGAGTGGCGCCGATCAATCCCAGTGCCCGTTGGGAATCCCTGTGAAAAGCTTCCACAAAACATTCACTGTCCCAGTCAAACCGGCCGGTTAAACAGTTGATGGAGAAGACGAAGGTTAATTCGGTATTGTGTAAACCGGATAAATCGTTGATATCGTAGTCCGGCTCACCCCAGCCCGTTTCCGAGCCGTGATCGCGATGCTGCAACATAAAGGCGCCGCTGTTGATGTCGTTGTTGACCCGGGTGGCGTTTCCGCCCCAGTCGTTGAGATGTTCCGGTGTTTGCGGAATATAGCCCAAACCGTTGGGCCCAAAATAGTCGACCACGTCATCGGTATTATCAGCCGTTGACCATACATCACCCGGTGTTCCGGAGTAAATAGCGTTTTCGCGCACGGGATGTTTTCCAAGACCGTATTCCCAGAAACCGTTGACTATTTCGGAGCAGAGCTGAAACCAGCGTTCCGTCTGCCAGCCCATGGCGGTTACCGGATGATCATAAAAAGAAGGATCGGTAGGGGGGTGTCGTTCATAATCCAGGATTTTACCCACCATATGCTGAAGATGAGTGGCATTCTGGGCCGTAATTCTGGAAAATACGATATCCGGTAAATCATCCCCGTCTACATCGGCAAAATCATTATCCGAAATATAGGTGCCGCTGTAGGGATGCGGCTTTTCCGGGGAAGATGTGATTGTGCTGCCGGAGTTTCCGTAATCGGCCAGTAACAGCACGGCCGAAGGGGGAACGGTCCAGTTGTAATAGGCATTATCCACATAGTCCTGAATGGCATCGAAGGTGTTACCCCCGATTTCCGTAGTGGTCACTACACCGCTGCTGATCCCCTGCTGGTTGCGAAACAGTTTGAGCGAATCGCCCCAGGCAATGAAGTCCGGATCATCCGGGACAATGATGATATATTCCACATTCTCAACTGCTCTCCCGTCATCGGTTCGATGATTATTATGCGGAACAAAATCCTTGAATTTAATTTTGGGTAAGGAACGGTAATTCATAACCAAATCGCTAAGCATCGGTTCCCAGAATCGATTACGTAAGCGGTCTTCGCCGAAATGGCCGTTACCGCCGCTAAAAGTTACCTGGACTTTTATATCCCGATAGACCAGCAATTCTTTACTTACCGGGTTGTACTGAAAAGGAGTAATACCCAACAGGATTACGTCTACCCCGCGAATTTTCTTTTTTTCTGAAATCAGTACCGGATTTTCCGGGTAAAAGGCATCCTGATTATAGACGGTTTGATTTTTTTGGTAAACCAGCGCCCGATCATCAACGTCAAACGGAAGTTCCGGTGCCGGAGCCATCTCAATGCCGGTAAATTTCTCAGTGCGCCAATCCAGTACCTTAAGCGTGACTTCCGCATCCCCGGGGATGGCAATATAACGACTCAGGCCGGGAAGGTCCGGCATACCGGCATTGTTGGGCAGATACGCTCCCTGCAAAGAGATGGTTTTTAACATCTCGCCGTTAATCAGCCGGTCGACCAAACCGAAGCGTACGATAGAGAAATTTACCTGAACCTCATCGGCCGTGCTTTCCAGCAAAGAAAATCCGGCGCGTCCCCAGCTATCGGGATAGGTAATCTCTTCAGCCCGGAGACTTGTTAGGGAAAAGAGAAGAAACAGCCAGATCACTATGGGTTTCAGTAGATATTTTTGCATGGATCCTCCGAAAAGATAAAATGAATGATTTACCAATTTAAACGCTCCTCACATGCACCCGGTCCGATGGGACCGTTCACCAGGCATGGTAGACAAGGATCCCCCGTTTTTTCTATTCTTTTATGAACAAAGTTGAGTCTGCTATTTAAAATTCATCGGATTAACAACATTTTTCGGGCTTCTTCCATACCCCTTTTCGTAGAAAGTCGGTAGATATACAAACCGCTGGGTAACCCGGAAGCATCGAATTTAATGCGATATTCACCCGCATTCTGGCGACAGTTTACTAAGCTTTTAACCATTTGACCGAGTGTATTGTAGATAGATAATCGGACCCAATCCGGGAGAGGCAAATGATAACGAATGGTGGTTACCGTCCCGTTTTTATGGGAGAGGCCTTCGCCAAAAGGATTGGGATAGTTGGCAAAAAGTTTGAATGAGCCGACCGGGGTTCCCGAAGCGGAGAGGGCAGAGGCGCTTTCCACGGTAAAAGAGAACACACCCTTCGGTGCCACCAAAGGTTTACTCACCGTATGGCCGTTGTTGGATTCGGCGGAAATGTAATAAAAAACCTCTGTCCCGGATGCCTGTTGCGGAATGGATACGGTAAAGCTGTCGTGATCCAGGGCAGTCATTTTCAAGGCCGAAAAGCCCGCAGTGGTATCTATAGACCAATATGTATATGCATTGCTAATACCGGGAGCAGATTTGATTTGAGCAGTGACTGCATAGCCGGCCTCATTTACATAAGCGTGTCGTATGGGGGCATGGGAAATCCAAACCGGATTATTTACCCCGATTTCCTTGGTGATACAATGAATGGCACCCAGGGCGGTAATTATATCATTACAATCGATACCGACTACCCGGTATCCGGGCATGGCTTCACGGTAAATGCGCAAAGCAGTCGTATCATACTGCTCTTCGTAGGTGGGAACAATAACGGTTTTATTGACAATCACCGAATTGGTATAGGTACGGTAATCGCCGTTCTCATCCGGGTAGTTTCCGTTGGCATCGGGTGGCATGGGAATGCGTACTACCCGGTAATCCCGGCCGAAACAGGTGCGATAGTTGTCTAAAACATACTGCAGATTGGCTTCTATTTGCGGCCCGTCAGCAACTCCTTGCGGATACTGACCGACCAATAAGGTCTCTTCATCCAAAAGTTTCATATGCATATCAATATGATGGATTTGATCGTAGGGAAGCACATCCATCTTAATATAACGGTCAATACCGAGATAACGCCACATAATATCATCGATCTGAGTTTCGTTTTTATCCGTATTCTCTTCGAGAATCAATTTGGAAGAGAAGGCGGTACCGTGGCCGTCCACCATGAAATTTCCACCGGTATGCACCAGGTCATCCGGGTCTTGGGTAGCTTCATATTCAGGCAAATGCATGAACGCGGCGAATTCTGCGGGAATAACATCGTCCTCGGGTCGGGGCCGATTGTAGATCCAGTCGATGATATCGAGGGTGTCAACATCATGGGTGTAAGCGCTCCACGGGCCATAGTCACGACACCAAACCGTATCGAAATCCTCGATGAGAAATTTTAGATTCTTCAGTTCGACTCCCCGGTGTAGCAAATAACTTTTAACCTGGTTGGAATCGCTGCATACGATGTAGACCGTTACTTCTTCCTGGGCATAATCCACGACTTGGCTTAAGATATCCAGATAAGAAGTCCAGGTAATCATCAGACCTTGTAATTCTTCCCATTCGGCCATGGTGCGTACCGTTTGCGGAGGAGGAACAGGATTACCGGCCAGGGCCCGGGGTACATGATAGCCTGAGTAAAGAGCCTTTTCGGCCCGGGAGAGGTAATGGGGTAAAGAAGAAGTCTGCTGGGCAAACAGACTTCCGGTCAGTAATAGAAAGAGAACAAGTTTAAATTTTTTCATAATATTTTACCTGGATAACAGGGTGATTATTTTAAGAGCAGCATCTTTCCCGAAGTGTGAAAGGTTCCCGCATCCAGACGATACAAATATAAACCGCTGGGCATCGTTCTTCCGGCTGAATCTTTGCCGTCCCAAAGGACATGGCACGTTCCGCTTTGTTGTTTGGTGTCGGTGAGCGTTTTCACCAATTGGCCGAGTATATTATAGACGGAAATTTGTACATGGACCGCTTCAGGAAGCTGGTATTCAATCGTCGTAGAAGGATTAAACGGATTGGGAAAATTGCCCAGTAAAGCAAAAGTTTGCGGAATCTTTCTAAAAGAGGATTCCGTTTCGGAAACCGCAGTGGAGGATACTTCCGCTTCCCAGCCTGCTTCGGTGTAAATAATATTCGATTCGAAGTAGAAGGTTAATGCGCCCTGTGCATTGGTGGCAATAACTTCGCCCGGTGAATTGGTCGTACTGAAAGGGCTTCCCGCTACCTGCGGGGCATTTTTATCCGGCCCGTCATAGATGTAAAGCTGATCAAGATCGCTCAATGTAAAGGAGGTAAAATGGGCTTTTACCGCCGGGGCCCGGTCTGCCGGGAAAAAGGTCATGGTTATTTTTTCTTTGTTCTGGTATTCACCGTCCGCGCCGCCGGTGTCATAAAAGAGTCCGTCCTGCACATAAACGGTTGTATCCGCCATGATATAAACAGGCAGATCACCGATACTGAGATAAAAGGTGTCCACCGAAGAGTAAGCTCCGGAAGTAACCTGATAATACACTTCCGCCGTTGTTCCCGGAGGTGTGGACTCCGAAGCGCTAACACTGAACGTTGCATTTACCGTATCGTCGACAGCCAGGGTTCCCAGGTCGTAAGTTGTGCTATTGATGGTTAAGTATTGGGATGAAGTGCTCAGGGAACCGCTGGTATGCTCAGCAGCGGCATGTCCGCTGTTGGAGGTGGGGATTATTAAATCAGCGTTTTCACCGGCATCCAACCGTCCGTTATTGTTTCCGCTCTGGCTGTCGTCTACAGACAGGCTTCCCGTTGAGAAAGCGGGTGCATTGACAATAATGCTGATCGTGGAATTCCAGCTACCGTTTTGATTATCGGTAAATTTTACATTGAAATCGACCGTATGTTGGTCCGGCACATTATTGGCGAACTGCATGGCAAAAGCATCGGGAGCGGCTACGGTTTGATCGACGGCAATATCCCCATAAAAATGAGTACTGTCCGAAATGGAAACATAGGAATCCGCGCTGCTTAAAAGGGCATTCACGCCATAGGCGGGTTGATTACCACTGTTTTGGGCGTCTACGGAAAGCAAAACGGATTCATCGAATTCAGCCTGTCCGTTTCCGTTACCTGTACTGGCATCGTCGATCGAATAATCGGCAACCGTAATCCAGGGACCGTCGGCGGATTGAACCGTAACGGTTTCATAAACGGTTTCGGTATTAAAGGCCGTTACCACCAAAAGGGCATCGCCGGTTTGTAGAGTATGGGAGAGGGTTACTTGTCCATCGGAGTCCGTGATTCCGGAGAAATAATTTCCATCCTGGGATAAAGTTACCATGGCTCCTTCTACCGCCTGGCCGTCGGAGGTAACGGTAGTTGAGAAATCCTGTCCTGCCATTACGGTTTCATTGGATAGGGATAAAGCGGCAGGAGCGGCAGTACGAACCTGCATGGCCGGATCACCGAACAGGGTCCAGGTATCCACCGTATTCTTGTCATCGTCCGTATCCGATTCACTGAGCATCAGGTCGAAGCCGTTAACCACGATGGAACCGATCATAGTCCGTTGTTCATGGGTGTTGATGCCGTTCTGGCCACTATGATCATCATAATTATAGCCTCCGATCAGCACATCGTTGAAATAGTCCTGTCCACGCATGGGAGGGTCCCAGGGCTGACTTATGGTCGAACCCAGAAACATGATCGCGCCGCCATTCTCCTTTTTTAGCCATGCTTCCGCAAAACAGTCGCCGCTGCTCTGATCAAATTCACCGTTGTTACAAGCCACGGAAAAAATAAAGGGTAGCAGATCCCCGTTGGTGAGATTATTGACATCGCTATTGCTGAACCCCGTTGTACCCCAACTGGTGGAAGAACCGTGTCCGGTATAATTCAAAATTCCGGTTCCGTTATTAACCGCATTGCTTACATCGTTTTTACTGGCCGAGGGATCGTAAATAGCATGGTAAGTACTGTACGTAAATGGATCGAGCTTGTCATTCCAGATTACATCTTCATGCTCATAGTCATATTCGTTGTCGTCACCGGGACCCTGGTCGGAAGCGATGCCGGTGGCCGTGCTATACCAGCTTCCGCCGGATTGGGGATATTTTTCATAGGTTAGAATTTTATTAACCTGGGTAGTGACCTGATCCGCGGAATTTGCAGACATACGACCGATCGAAATATCCGGGAAATCATCGTCTCCGGCCACACAACCCATCTCGGGATCCATAGGTAGATTGGAAGATGTTCCCCGTTCGCTTTGTACATCCGCCCAGTCGCCTACCAGCTGCACATAAAGCAGGTTATTGTTTTCATCGTATTTCTGCTGGATGATATCTTTGACCATGGTACCGCTGGCTACCACATCTTCTTCCACGTGGAAGCCTTTCTCGCGTTTCCATTGAATATAAGGTGCGATAGCAGATTCATCCCTGGAGGTGGTAATCACCAGAATATCTCCATGCTGGGCAACGGAAAGATCACTGCTGCTGCGGTAATTAACAAAGACCGAATTATAAATTCCTTCCATTTCTCGCAAACGAACAGGCGATCGATGGGTGAGCGGATTGATCGGCGGTGTATCATTTTCCGTTAAAGTAACCAGAATTGATTTATAGACACGTAAAATTTTTTGTGCCGCATTATATTGAAAAGGATAAAAATACACGCTGGTTCCGCGAACATCTTTGATAATAAAAGGCCGTGTATCTTTAGCCGTGAATCCCGGATACCAACTATCCGTGATGGAATTCGGATCAATGGTATAAGCGATTGTATCCGGGTTTTGACAACGCGTAATCGTGCCGCGCGAAGGAAGCAAAGGATCGTCGAGAATAATATCTTCGAAATCACCGGGTGCAATTTGGATACTAACATTCTTTTGGGCGGGTATTTGCACGGCAACGGCGGTATAGGGAAGCCGGGCATAACCTTTTTGATCGATAAAAACGCCTGAACCGAAACGGATGTGTGTAAAATTTTGTCCCTGGTGCATTTCCGTTTCAAGCTGGTAGTTGAATAAAGTAAAGTCCAGTGCATAGGTTTGGCTGGCAGGCTGATCGAATTTTATCTGATAGTCTCCGGCCATCAGCAAATGAAACAGCAATACCGAAGAAAGGAGTAATAGCTTTCTCATAAAATCTTCCTTAATTTTATTCGGATAGAAGAAAAATGAATATCAGGTTACAATATATCAAAATTTATCGTGAAAAAAAAGTACTGTTTTGAAATACCTGCGTTTGCAACCTACATAGCGAACGATTATATTTTACTTTGTAAATGAATCGGAATGAAAATCCATGAGAATCAAACATAGGGTGATTATATTTTTTGTCTTCTTCCTTCTCAGCATAAGCTACGGTCAAATACCGGATTCCGAATTCCGGTGGCGCAGCGGCGAAGAATTAACTTATAAAGTGAAATGGGAATTTGTCCGTTTAGGGACGGTGAAGTTAGCTATCGAGGATTCTTTGAAATTGGATTCGATTCCGGTTCATAAGATAACCTTTCACCTGGATTCCAATCCGTTACTTTTCTTTGTGAACATGCATTCTTTTTTTATTTGCTATGTGGACACCCTGTTTCGTCCCATTTTGTATATTGCATCGGAAAAAAATAATGGTCAAAGTAAAAAAGCCGTTTACCGGTTTAATTATACGGATAGTATCTTTACGATCGATTTCATGAAAGAGGACACAACGGTATATCGACAGGTAACCTTACCGTTGAAGAAGACCGTGTTTGACGGCATATCTCTGGTCTTTTTTGCCCGGAAGCATATCTCGGAGAAAAGGGCATTTTGGTTAACCGCCTTTTGGGAAGATAAATTAGGTCCGGTTGAAATCCATTTTAAAGGTAAAGGCAAACCCATAAAAATAAAATCCATAGGTTACGCAATTCCAACTTATTATACGGAAGGGATCATTCATCTGAAAGGTATAGCAGGGGTAAACGGTCCGTTTAAAGGCTGGTTTGCCGCGGACAACCAACGGCCGCCGCTCAAAGCCTATTTGAAAGTATTTATCGGTAATGTTACCGCCGAGCTGGAATCCTGGAAGAAGTGGTCACCACCTTTGAAAAAATTCTATACTAAAGATCGCTGAGATATGTTTTCTTCTGCAAAAACAGGTTTCGATTTAGGGGGCCTGCGATTGGCCGGGATACGGGATTTGGGAAAAACGACTTCGTGCGGTGCAATCATGGCTCCGTCGCCGATTTCCACATCACCCATGATGGTGGACTTAATGCCGATATTAACCCTGTTTCCGATTTTAACCCGGGACAAAACCAAATATCCCTTCTGTCCATAGTGGGCTATCAAGTGCGCCGAACCCCCGATGGTTACGAAATCACCGATTTCGATTAAAGCGGGGTCGGAAATATTGGTTGTGTTGATCTGAACATTTTTCCCTATTTTCATACCCATCATGCGGTAAAACAAGGTGTTGATGGGAGTCGGCGTGACAAATTCCAGAAAGGTATAGCGAACCAGATAAGTTAAGGCATTGTGGAAATACCAGGGAACGCTGTAAAGAGAAAAATAGTTACCGCGAAAAGGTTTTATGCGGAAGGGTAGCAGTTTATTAGCTAAAGGAGCCAAGAAAATGACGCTGATGCCATAAAGAAAATAGGCGCTGACCAGTGATGTGGACAAGGCCAGATAATGCAAGACCGGCAGCCAATGCTGTGTATGGTGAAAAGTATAAGCAATTAGATAAATTCCGGGCGTTGCAGAGAGACTCATAACCAAAATTGCGATCAGATACAGAGGAGTCAGCGCTGCAATAAAAGCGCCTGTACGGAATCTTCGTAAGGAGGTTTCAATAAACCCCCCGATGCCTGAACGGGATGATCTTCTGCTGTTTACGTTTTCATATTCTTTAGAAAGTGATTCCCTGAAAGATGGTTTTTGAGAAGCCATGGATCAATCCCTTGTATGGTTCCTTGTCAGGTGAAATAGAAATAAAAACATATTAATAACGGATTACATCTAAATCTCTCTGCACATCAGGATACAAAACAAATGTTTTTTTATCTTTGTTAAAACGCACAAATTAACCGGAATATTCTCTATTTTATGCGTTATCTCACGAAAAGAGTCGAATAATATACTTATTTATATAAAGAACATCTTTCGAAGAGGCAACAGAATGAGTGATAAAACGGGTTATGATGATATTAAAAAACAGAAGCAAAACCAGATTCTTAAATTGGTGACCCATAGTTTTTACAGAGAATTGCTCAATTATGGAGTGGATACCAGCGATATCGTTACCGTTTCGGTCAATTTGCTGGACTTTGTAACCAAATCCCAGAAAAACCAGGCCGATAGTAATAACGGCTATTACAATGATATTTTCACCGTTGCTGATATTCGCGACAACTGGATTCAGCATCAAACGCTTTCTTTGCAGGATGTGACCTTGCGGCCATTGAGAGAGCAGGATATTCCGGCTATTCTGGATTGGTTGCACTTGCCGGAAATTAATCAGACATTCATACGCTTCCTTCCGAAAGAGAAAGAGAAACTGAGCCGCCTGCTTCTTCAGAATGAAGCCAATCGTTTTTTTGCCATCGATTTTCAGGATAAACATTCGGTGGGTTTTATGGGAGCCGAAAGAATGGACCATCATTCGCGGAAACTGGAAATGAAAAAATTAGTCGGTAACCGTTCGTTCCGGGGCAAGGGAATCGGCAAATTAGCCACCTTCCTCTTTCTTTACTATGCATTTGAAATTTTAAGATTTAACAAAGTGTACATCTATTCTTTGGATACCAATATCAAAAATATTAATCTGAACAGCAAATTCGGGTTTGAACTGGAAGGGATTTTGTACAGTGAAACAATGGTAGATAACGATTATCGCGATGTACTCCGAATGGGATTAATCAAAGAAAACTGGATGCATATTTTTTCAAGCCCTCAAAGATAGATTTTTTAGTTGCCCTCCTGACGGCCTTTGTTATAAGCGGACTTCGGACTCCTTGCCGCTCCCTTTGTGGATGCGAATCTTCCTTTGTAGATTAAAATAGTGAGAATATAAACTTTTCTCTGTTTTTTACGTAATCAATATTTTAGAAAATGGGTGTATATTACGAAAATATTCTTTAAATTATTTCAATATTTTTTTAGTATTGTTGTCACTAAGGTCGGTCTTTTGTAAAATATAATCTTTATAATCTCAGAATAACGAGTTAATGAAATTAACCAAAGGAGGATCGAATGTTTAAGAGATTGTTAGTAGTAACCCTGACGGCAAGTCTGTTTTTAACGCTGCTCGCCTGTACAGGACAGAAGAAAAATCAGGTTCCGCCCCTGATTCCTATGAAGGATTTTTTCCGCAATCCTACCAAAGTTTCTTTTCAGCTTTCCCCGGACGGCGAGCATTTGGCTTTTTTACAACCCTGGCAGAAACGCTTAAATGTGTATGTCCAAAAAATCGGTGAAGATCAGGCCAAACGCATTACGGATGCCACCAAAAGGGATATCGCCGGATTCGCCTGGGCCAATAATGAACGGGTCGTGTATGTTCAGGATAAGGGCGGTGACGAAAATTTTAAATTGTATGCAGTCAATATCGACGGTTCGAATCCAAAGGTTTTGACTCCCTTCGATAAGGTGCGGGTCGGGCTGGTGGATGATCTGGAAGATAATCCCGATGAAATGATCATTCAGATGAATAAACGGGATAAGCGGGTTTTCGACGCTTACCGTATTAATGTCAATACAGGCGATATGAAAATGGTCGCTCAGAATCCCGGCAATATTTCCTCCTGGGTAACCGATTGGGACGGTAAAATTCGTATTGCTACAACCACCGACGGAGTGAACACCAGTCTTCTTTACAGAGCTTCCGAAGATCAACCCTTTAAAACGGTTTTGACGCCCAATTTCAAGGAGGAATTATCCCCGCTGTTTTTTACCTGGGATAATAAAGAAGTGGTTTATGCCGCTTCTAATCTGGGGCGGGATAAGACGGCGATTGTAAAATTCGATGTTCCCCGGGCCAAAAAGCTGGAAGTAATCTATCAAAATCCGGAAGTCGATGTCAGTACCCTTCTCAAATCGAAAAAACGAAAAGTAATTACAGGAGTGAGTTTCGTAACCGATAAACGGCACTATCACTTTTTCGACGAACAGCGGAAGCAATTGCAGAAAGAGCTGCAAAAACAATTACCCGGTTATGAAATTGTAGTTACCAGCATGAACAAGAACGAGGATAAGGTATTAGTTCGTACGTATAGCGATAAAACCCGTGGAGCTTATTATTTTTATGATCGGAATAGCAAAGACTTCAAAAAATTAGTGGATGTGAGTCCCTGGCTGAAAGAAGAATATATGGCGGATATGAAACCTATTCAGTATAAAAGCCGGGATGGTTTGACGATTCATGGGTACCTGACCCTGCCCAAAGGGGTAGAAGCTAAAAATCTGCCGGTTGTGGTGAATCCGCATGGCGGACCCTGGTACCGGGATTCATGGGGATTCAACCCGGAAGTACAGTTTCTGGCGAATCGGGGTTATGCCGTCTTACAGATGAATTTTCGGGGTTCTACCGGATATGGTCGTCATTTTTGGGAGATCAGTTTTAAGGAATGGGGCAAAACCATGCAAGATGATATTACCGACGGCGTTAAATGGCTGATCAGCGAAGGGATCGCTAATCCGAAGAAAATTGCCATTTACGGAGGTTCCTACGGCGGTTATGCCACCCTGGCCGGGGTCACTTTCACACCGGATCTTTATTGCTGTGCCGTCGATTATGTGGGTGTTTCCAATTTGTTCACCTTTATGAATACCATTCCACCCTATTGGAAACCCTATCTCGATATGTTCCATGAAATGGTCGGCGATCCGGCTAAGGACAAAGAGCTGCTGGCCTCTGCCTCACCGGCCCTGCACGCCGATCAGATCAAAGTGCCTCTGTTTATTGCCCAGGGCGCTAATGATCCCCGTGTAAACAAGGCGGAATCCGATCAGATGGTAGATGCCCTTAAGAAACGGGGGATTGAAGTGGAATACATGGTCAAGGATAATGAGGGCCATGGTTTTCATAACGAGGAAAACCGTTTTGATTTTTACTCGGCCATGGAGAAATTTTTGGCCGCCCATCTCGGGGGAAGGCTTCAGACCCGGGAAAAGGCAAAACAATAGCGTTGATTTTTCGCAACAGACTTTAATAAAAAAGCCCCTTAAGCGGGGCTTTTTTATGTTAAAGATTAACCCGGTGGCCACATCAGGCGACGACCACTGAGTAAATGCATGTGCAGATGAAATATGGTTTGACCGGCAATACGCCCATCATTGATCACCAGGCGGAACCCATCTTTTTCCAGATGAAGTTTCCGGGCCATCTCTTTGGCCACGATCATCATTTTGCACAACAGATCTGAATCATCATCCTCTACTTCAGATAGTCTGGCAATATGCTTCTTGGGAATGATCAATAAATGGGTCGGGGCCTGGGGGTTGATATCCCAAATAACAGCCAGGTCATCATCTTCGTATTCGACTTTGCCGGGTAATTTCTTTTCAAGTACCTGGCAGAATACACAGTCCTCATGTCCCAACTTGTACCCTCCTTTGTTACGGATGAATGTATTGTTGAATAATGGCAATACCACTAATTGCAGCTGTCTCTGCACGTAAACGGTGGCTGTTCAGAGAGACCAGAGTGAAATCGGAGTCTTTTAAAAGAGCCACTTCCTTCTTGCTTAAACCTCCTTCGGGCCCGATCATCAACAGATACGACCGGCCTTTTCTATCCATGCTGTTGCCAAGAGAGGGAAATCCGGCATCAATGGCAGCAATCCGAATTTCAAAAGGAGGAGCGCTGTTTAAAAAATCTTCGAGAGATGAAAATATCTGCAAATGGGGTAAATAATAGCGCTGACTCTGTTTAATAGCCTGACGCAGTACCTTATGAAACCGGCTTAGATTCCGGCTTGCATAATTGGCGTATTCGGTACGAAGTAAATAAAAATGATTCACACCCAGCTCGGTCCCTTTCTCCAGAATAAATTCCAGGCGATTGGGGCGGATAAAGCCCACCGCCAAAGCGATAAAAGGTTCCTGCTGAGGTTGATGCCGTTTGTCTTCTATTTTCAGGCGGAAGGGATTTTGGCTTGAAACCGTTGTCCGATACACATGGCCTGCTCCATCGGTAACTGTTATCGAATCGCCCACGGTTTTTCGTAATACCTGCGAGGCATGCCTGGCCTCAAAATCGTCTAAAACTATTTCATTGTTATTGATGTTGTCGGTAGAGGCATAGAAAAGTTCCATGGCATAAAATATCTTAAATTAAAAGCTAAAATGCAAACATCTCTGCGATCATTTCGGATAAGCATTAAAAGGTTTGGTCCCTGCAGCCCCTATCCGGTTTAAGAACAGATTTTGAACTCTTCACTTTATTGATTAACTTTTGGTGAATTTTTAAGCGGATAAATCATGATGAATTTCTCGAAAAAACAAATAGTTCTCATTTTAATCGGCTTATCTTATATGGTGTTTTCCTGCAAATCTGCGAAGAAACCGCTTCCAAAAGAAAAACCGCAACCAAGCCGGACGGAAGCAGGGAAAATCATTACAAAATTGAGCTGTGAGAATGATCCTTCTCAGTCATTTGCTCTGTATCTGCCCAAAGATTACTATATACAAAAGAAATGGCCGGTATTGTATTGTTTTGATGCTCACGCCCGGGGCGCTTTGCCGGTAAAACGCTATTCGCCTCTGGCGGAAAAATACGGATATCTGCTGATCGGCTCCAACGCCATTAAAAATGGGCAGAGTGGCCGGGAACAGCAACGACTGATCAATTTGCTTTTCCGGGACACGGCAACCCGATTTCATTTAAACCCCTTACGAAAGTATGTGCTGGGCTTTTCGGGTGGTGCGCGCACGGCTGTATTAACGGCCATGCAACATGCGGATATTAAGGGAGTGATCGGCTGTGCCGCCGGCTTCCCCTCGAATCGGCAACCTTTGCAGAGAAGGTTCGATTACATGGGCATGGTCGGTCGGTCGGACTTCAATTACTGGGAGATGATTCAACTGAATCGTGCACTTGATAAAACGCCCTTGCGTCATGTTTTGCTCTTGTTTGAAGGCAAGCATGGCTGGCCGGAGCCGGAAGTGATGGATAAGGGATTTCTGTGGCTGGAATTTAATGCCATGAGGGACGGCCAGGTTCTGAGGGAGAGCGAGTCTGTGGATAATTTTGCGGATAGAGAACGAAAGAAAATCGAAGAATGGAAGAAAAAGAGACTGTGGGACGAAGCGGGCCGGGAAGAGCGGCTTGCCATTGCCTTCCTGGAAGGGCTTAGCGATGTGAGCGGATTCGAGCAAGATTTGAATACGTTGCTTCATTCCCCGGCCTATCTCCGGGCTGTAAAGAGAGATAACGAACTGCAGCAAGCGGAGTTTACATCGAGACAAACCTTTCAGAGTGCCTTTTCGGCAAAAAGTCTTTCCTGGTGGAAAGGGCAGGTAAAGCGTTTACATTCCCATACGGCCGATTTTCAATCGAATCGGATGCATCGGCGCTTGCTCGCTTTTCTGAGTCTGTATTGTTATCTATCCGGCGAACAGGCCTTAAAAAAGCATCAACTTAAGGCAGCCGGGTGCTATCTGGATGTTTACAAACTGGTGGACGCGAGCAATGCGGATCGTTACTATTTATCGGCCTGGCTGGATATATTAAGAGGTGAACGGGAACGGGCCGTTGAATCGCTTCTTCAAAGTTTTAAATTGGGAATAGACGAGCAACAGAAGATTTGGCAAATTCCACAGTTAAGACCATTGCTTTCCGATGCTCGGTTAAGAGTGTATTTAAGGAACTAAAAGTAAACCGGTTGCGGATGCAGGTTTTTGAAGGATAAATCCGATAAAGCCTTTCATCTGATTTTTCTACCTTCAGTATTGATTGAAACGCGGAACCCATTCGTGAATAATCGGATTAAGAATAATTTCTCAACAGGAGCGAATTATGGCAACAATTACTTTTTGGGGTGCAGTCGGCACGGTAACCGGTTCCAGGCACCAGTTGGAACTCGACGGCAAAAAATATTTAATTGACTGCGGCATGTTTCAGGGTCTTAAAGAGAACCGATTACGTAATTGGGAGCCTTTTCCCACTGCCCCCTATGATTTTGACAAGGTGTTTTTAACTCATGCTCATATCGATCATACCGGCTATTTGCCGCGATTCGTTAATGAAGGATTTCAGGGCCAGGTGCACTGTACCTATGCCACCCGCGACCTGTGCGAAGTGATGTTGCACGATAGCGCCCATCTGCAGGAGGAAGATGCCAAATGGGCCAACAAGCGCGGATATTCAAAACATAAACCGGCTCTGCCCCTGTATACCGTGGATGACGCTGAAAAAGCCATGAAACTTTTTCAGCCGGTTCATTACGGATACGAAATGTACCTTAACAATTCGGTGCGGATTAAATTTAAGGATGCCGGGCATATTTTAGGCTCTTCTTTTATTGATATAAAACGTATTGACGGTAGAAGCAGTAAAAAAATACTGTTCAGCGGAGATTTCGGAAGGCCCGATCGACCCGTACTGCGGGAACCGGTACAGGTTTACAATGTGGATTATTTGATCCTTGAATCGACTTATGGGGATCGTTTGCATGAAGATAATGATCCCTATGAAGAATTGGAAAAGGTAATTAATGAAAGTTACCGCAGGCGCGGTGTACTTATCATTCCTTCTTTTTCGGTTGGACGAACCCAGACCATTTTGTACGCCATCCGCGAAATGGAGAAAGATAATAAAATTCCGGTCATGCCGGTCTATCTGGACTCCCCTATGGCGATTAGAGCCACGGAGATATTTGAGGGACGGATCAACGATCTAAATCTGACGGCCCGCAAAAAACGTCTGGCAGGGGAAAATATCTTTCGACCCGAAGAATTGCATATTTGCAAGACGGTAGACGAATCCAAGGCTATCAACCGCGTCTCGGAAAAAGCCATAATCATTTCGGCCAGCGGCATGGTTACCGGCGGACGTATTTTACATCATCTGGCCTATCGCCTGCCCGAGAGTCAAAATACGGTTTTATTTATCGGTTATCAGGCTAAAGGTACGCGTGGACGTACCATTTTGGAAGGAAAACCGGAAGTCAAGATTCACGGCCAGAAAGTGCCTGTCCGGGCCCGGGTGGAAAGTATTTCGGGTTTTTCGGGTCATGGCGATTATCAGGAAATCATTGCCTGGCTGAAAGCATTTAATAAGAAACCGAAAAAAACGTTCATCGTCCACGGTGAGCCCGAAGCTTCACAAGCTATGGCCGAACATATCCGTCAGGAGCTGAACTGGGAGACGGTAATTCCCAAGTTCGGCGATCATTTTGAACTGGATTTCTAATTTTAAGCGAACGGGTTATTCGCGGCCAAATTAGTTTGCCGAATATAAAGAACCGGCTATAATAACGGCATCATCCGGGCGAGAAATCCTCCTGCGGGTAGTTTTTGAATTTTTCTAATGGTGTTCCACCGTTAGAACCGACCGGAATACTTCCGGGTGAACAATGAATCCCGGGTTAAGGCTTAAATTAATTGTGCATTTTCTGCATAATTTCCGTATTTTGCACAGGATGAAACAACAGAGTAGAGATCGATTGCATCCGGGAAAAGGATATACACAACGGCTTGGCGCAATTTTGTTACTGGCAGCCTTATTTTTATCATCCTGTCTGAACGATGTTCCTCACGATAATCCCCTTGATCCGGCCCAGGGTAGAACAGGATTTGAAGTAAGCGGAGTCGTGCAAACCTATTATGCACCCCATATGCCGATTGACGGTGCACTGGTGTGGCTGAAGCCCGGTACTTCTATCGGCCTGTCCGCAGCAGATGGTACTTTCCGTATCCAGGGGATTGAAGCAGGGGACTATACTATTTATTGCTCTTCAGACCGATTTCAGAAAGACTCTTTACATCTTCAGGTTTTTGCTAATACATCGCTTAACTTTACATTAAACGGCTTACCGCATTTTGTGAGTCATTCGGTAACCACCCACTATATTGCCCGCTGGTTTCCATTGGAAGATGTGTATTATTTGCAAGTAACGGCAGAAGTGAACGATCCGGACGGCCTGGCCGATTTAAAAGGGGTGCGCTGCGAAATACCCTACACGGCATTTGCCGATACCCTTGATCCGGATTCAAAAGCCGGTCGTTTTAAGAAAAATATTTTTAACAAGTCATTAAATATAACGTCTTTGCAAGATTTATTGGGATATCCGGTTTATTTAACAGCCGAAGATAAGCCGGGTGCCACGGTGCATTCCGAAGGGCTGTATCCGGCTCGTGTTATTGAAAAAACAGCAGTACTGTTAAGCCCGGTTGAACTGGAATCCGTTCCGGCCGATTCCATCCATTTCCGCTGGGATCTGACTCCATTGCCTTTTGAATATAACTTGCGTATCGATATTTATGCCATTAATGCCGGAATCGCAACTTCCGTCGAAACAATCGATGGTATTTCTAATCAGCAAACGGATTGGCTTTATCGTTCCACCCTTCCTGCGGGTGACTATTTCTGGACCCTAACCATTCAGGATACCTTCGGCAACAGCAGTCAATCGAGAGAGGGCGTATTTCAAATATTGTGAGCAAGGAGCAGCCATGTCGCTAAAAAATCCGTATGAATCCTTATTGCAAATCAGTGAAGAAATTAATACCGTTCACGAAACCGATGCCCTTCTGGAAAGGATTATGGACCTTTTGTTGGAAACTCTGGAAGCAGAGCGCGGTTTCATTTTACTCCAGGGGGATCGGGATAGAAGCGGTTTTGAGCTGGTAACCGCCCGTAATATCAGCAGAAAAACGATAGCTTCCATTCGTGAGCTTTCCACCAGTGTGGTCAATCGGGTTCTGGAAAGTAGCCAGGCCGTACTCAGCCTCGATGCACAAACAGACCGGCGTTTTGCCGGTGCGGAAAGCATCGTTGTCCAACAAATCAAATCGGTGATGTGTACTCCCATCAAATTGAATAATCATCTGTTGGGCGCGATTTATGTGGATAGCCGGGTGGCCAGCCACCAATTTGATGAGGACAGCTTAACTTTTCTAAAGGCTTTTGCCGGACAGGCCGCCATTGCTATTCATAATGCTCGTTTAATGGCAACGCTTCAATCCGAAAATAAGTTGCTGAAACGGCAGATGAACGCCGGCCAGTTATTCCCGGAAATCATTGGGAAAAGCGAACCCATGGTGCAGATATTCGAACTGATCCGGGATGTGGCGGATTCTACCGCATCGGTGCTGATCACCGGCGAAAGCGGGACGGGAAAGGAATTAGTAGCCCGTGCTTTGCATGTCCATTCTTCACGCCGTACTCAGCCCTTTATTCCGGTCTTTTGCGGTAGTCTGGCCGAAAATCTGCTGGAGAGTGAGCTCTTTGGTCATAAAAAGGGAGCTTTTACCGGTGCTACGGAAAATAAAGCGGGCCTCTTCGAAGAAGCGCATAAGGGAACTGTTTTTCTTGATGAAATTGCCGATATCCGTATGAATGTCCAGACTAAATTACTACGGGTCCTTCAGGAAGGAGAAGTAAAGCGCGTCGGTGAAAACCAAACACGCAAAGTTAATGTACGTATTCTATCGGCTACAAATAAGGATTTGTGGGAAGAGGTACAAAAGGGAACCTTCCGGGAAGACCTGTTTTTCCGTCTTAATGTGATCGAAATTAAAATGCCGCCCCTGCGCGAACGCAGAGAAGACATCCCTTTGCTGTGCACACATTTTTTAAATATATATGCTCAGAAAAACAAGAGAAATATTAAGCGCATCTCTCCGGAAGCTATTCGTGATTTGCAGAATTATCACTGGCCGGGGAATGTACGCGAATTGGAAAACGCCGTGGAACGAGCCGTCATTCTGACGCGTGGGTCGGTGATCGGTGCGGAACATTTTAACATGCGTAAAAATGAAGCCGGGATGCCTATCGGTAAAACGTTGAAGGAAATTAATAAGTATGCCCTGTTAAAAACTCTGGAAATGGTAAACGGCAACAACACCAAGGCAGCGGAAATATTGGGTGTCTCCCGCCGCTGGTTACAGTACCAATTAAAAGAATGGGGTATGGTGCGTGGAAATTAAGGGGTATAAGATTTTACGCGAAATCAGTCGCGGCCC
>Ga0256841_1000585_pt1 | contig 36137 bp, 25 predicted proteins | sample 356308metaG_FD_185971 | JGI IMG/M metagenome (GOLD analysis project Ga0256841, IMG submission 185971) | Hydrothermal vent microbial communities from Mid Atlantic Ridge, Atlantic Ocean - 356-308 | ecosystem: Environmental > Aquatic > Marine > Hydrothermal vents | place: Atlantic Ocean: Mid... | reverse complement strand
GAGCGGGCCTTGTTCGAGGTTTCGACTGGGAAAGGACCAAAGGTTGAAAGGAAAGAAAAACCCCAAGGAGAAAAAGGGGGAACCGAGGGAGCTTATGTGCGCACATGAGGGGATCATAGCCCCCATCATTCATAAGATCGAGTCGGGGCATGGAACTCGAGGAAGCGGGCAATGAAAGATGCACCGCGGGTAGCCCCTGATCAAGGCCTTCATCCCCTCTTTGATTCTTGCAAAAGGAAAAAAGGACTCTCCCGGAAAGGAGAGAGTTCTTAATCCGCTAAGATTGAATTTGGGCTTTCCTCTTGCGAACACCCCATCCCAACCCAAGGGTAGCCAAGGAGACCAAACCCAGGCTCAAAGGTTCGGGAGTCGGATTCCCCTGCCCTCTGGATCCCCCAGGACCTCCTCCGGAGCCCCGGTTTCCCGAGTTCGATCCCCGGGAACCGGTTCGACGGCCCCGAGTCCGATGCTTAGCTTTAAACCAGTGAAACCAGTCCGTCCACATGTGTCCCCCCGACTGATAGGCCGAAGCCGGAGCTGACTCGTAACTTTTGGCATCTGCCGTTTTAGTGATGGTGAAAAAAAGGCATGAAAAAATGAGGGCCCCAATCAATCTCTTTTGAATAAACATGGATCTTCTCCCTATTCCTCTGTGGGTTGAGGTGTAGGCCCAAACTCCCCTTTGGCCTATCCCTCCCGAACACCCAAGTCTACTCCCTCAATCGAAAGCTTGCAGGTTCTCCTCAGAAATCGTCTAACCCTTAAGTAAAATTCCCTTGCCATGGAAACCTGGGGCAAGCAAAAAAGTCGTCATCTGGATCAGAAGTTTGCGATACGTTCTTTTAAGGTCCTCATCAGCTCTTCTCGATGGACACGAACCTGCTCCATCGAATCCCGATCCCTCAGTGTTACCGTGCCATCCTGGAGAGTTTGCCCATCAATCGTCACGCAGAAAGGCGTCCCGATCTCGTCCTGCCTTCGGTAACGCCGCCCAATCGCCCCCTTTTGATCATAAAAGGTCCGCATCCCCTCCATTCGGAGGAGAGATTCAATCTCATCAGCCACCTCAGGCATTCCATCTTTTTTTACTAGAGGGAAAACTGCGACCGTAATTGGAGCAATTTTTGGATGAAAATGAAGAACAGTCCGCACATCAGGACGCCCTTTTTTATCGATTCCGATTTCTTGCTCTTCATAGGCATCAACTAAGAAAGTCATCGCCGCGCGATCCACTCCCGCAGCAGGCTCGACGACATAGGGGGTATAACGCTCCTTTTTTAACTCATCAAAATAACTCAAATCCGTTCCTGATGCTTCCGAGTGTCTTTTGAGATCAAAGTCGGTTCTTCGCGCAATCCCCTCAAGTTCGCTCCAACCGAAGGGAAAAAGGTATTCAACATCCGTGCACCCGATACTGTAATGCGCCAGCTCATCTTCCCCATGAGGCCGGAGACGCAATTTGTCGGCCTTTACCCCCAGCTTGGTGTACCAATCAAAGCGCTTTTGCACCCAATATTCATACCACTTTGGCTCTTCCTCGATGGGGCAAAAAAACTCCATTTCCATCTGTTCGAACTCCCGCATTCGAAAGACAAAGTTCCCGGGGGTTATCTCATTGCGAAAAGACTTTCCGATCTGGGCAATCCCGAAGGGAGGTTTGAGCCGGGAGGAATTCAAAACATTTAAAAAGTTTGTGAAGATCCCTTGGGCAGTCTCAGGCCGCATGTATACAACCGAGGCTGAGTCCTCAACAGGCCCCATGAAGGTCTTGAACATCAAGTTAAACTGCCGAGGTTCGGTAAAGAAACCCTGATTTCGGCAGTCGTTTGCTGGCCGTTTTTTGTATTTTTTGTTGGGACAAACCTGAGAATCCAATTGATCCTCTCGAAACCGTGCCTTGCAAACTTTGCAATCAACAAGGGGATCGGAAAACCCCGTCACATGCCCTGAAACCTCCCAAACGGTCGGACTTTGGAGAATCGCGGAATCAAGCCCCACAATATCCCTCCTAGAGGTCACCATATCCTCCCACCAAGCTTCCTTGACATTACGCTTGAGTTCCACCCCCAGAGGCCCATAGTCGTAGCAGGAGCTGAGTCCTCCATAGATCTCGCTAGCCTGAAAAATAAACCCTCTGCGTTTACAGAGGCTTACGATACGTTCCATCAAATCTTCAGGCTTCTTGCTCATCATCTTCGCTCGAGGGAGTCCTATGCTTCTTGATTCCGGTTTACGGGAGATGCTGAGAAGGCTAACCTCCTTCCTCCAATTTCCAAGGAAAAGGGTGCGCTTACGTGACGTCTTCAAATACCGTAATCCATAAGGTCCTGGATGGCCTCCCCCTGACCCCCGACGAGGGGCTCGATCTTTACCTGAATGCCGAGACCAGCACTCTCGGTCTGCTGGCCGATGAAGTGAGGCGAAGCAAGCTTCAAACAGAGCAAAAACAGGGGATCGTCACCTATATCATCGACCGCAACATCAACCCTACCAATGTTTGTATTACTGACTGCGGATTCTGTGCCTTCTATCGCCGTCCGGGCGACCCGGAATCTTACATCCTTGATGAAGAACAGTATTTCCAAAAGATCCAAGAGCTTGTAGATGCGGGTGGGACCCAGATTCTGGTCCAAGGTGGACACCATCCCTATCTCAAGACGGATTGGTTTGAAGAACTCTTTAGGAAGACAAAGAAACGCTTTCCCCAGGTATGGATTCACGGGATGAGCCCTCCCGAGATCGACCATCTCTCCAAGCTGGACAAAATCCCAGTCCTCGAAGTTCTGCGTCGCCTCCAGCAAGCAGGCCTCGACTCACTCCCGGGAGGGGGTGCTGAGATCCTTGTGGAGCGGGTACGAAAAATCATCGCTCCCAAAAAAGCCACAACAGAAGAATGGCTGGATGTCATGCGTCAACTCGCAAAGCTCGGAATGCGAGGAACAGCGACCATGATGTTCGGCCACGTCGAAACTCCCAAAGAACGCATCGAACACCTCCTGCGCATCCGCGAGCTTCAGGAAGAATGCGGAGTCTTTACAGCCTTTATCCCCTGGACCTTCCAACCCGACCACACCCCCCAAGGCAAAGAGTGGCTTGAAGGAAAACCCAAAGCAAGTGCCCATGAGTATCTTCGTATGCTCGCCATCTCCCGAATCTTTCTTCACAACATCGACAACATCCAATCCTCCTGGGTTACCCAGGGGATTAAGACCTGCCAAATTGGGCTTGCAATGGGTGCCAATGACTTCGGCTCTGCCATGCTCGAAGAGAACGTGGTCTCCTCCGCCGGGTGCGATAACATGACAAGCGTGCTTGAGATTGAGAGGCACATCAAGGACGCAGGCTTTATCCCAAGACGCCGAAACATGCTCTATCAGTTCCTCGATGAAAACAATCACCCCATCGAATCTCGGATCGCTGACCTTCAAAACCAAAAGGTTCCCATAGGGCAATGCATCGAGAACACCAAAGAGAGCAGCAAAGAGACGGAGGCGGGACAATGACAATGAACCTCGAGCAAGAAAACCTCCTGATCGATCGAGCCGGTCTTAAGGCAATCCGCTCCAAGGTGGATCAGGGAGAACGCCTCAGCTTTGAAGACGGAGTCCTCCTTTATGAACACCCCAATTTGATGGCAGTCGGTGCCCTGGCGCAGCGCGTACGGCACCGCAGGCATGGAAAAAAAACATATTTCAACATCAACCTACATCTCGACTACACCAACGTCTGCATCTATTCCTGCAAGTTCTGCGCATTTGCCGCCAAACCCGGCGAAGACCGAGCCTATTTGATGTCTCCGGAGGACATCTACAACCGTATCTTGCCATTGAGGGATTCCGAAGTTTCCGAAGTCCACATGGTCGCGGGGATCCACCCCGACATGGGTTACGACTACTACTTGGACATCATCCGGGCAGCCAAACGGGCCAAGCCTGACATCCATGTCAAAGCCTTCACCATGGTTGAAATCGACCATTTGCTAAAAATCTCCGGGAAGAGCGAAGATCAAGTTTTTGAGGATCTGCGCGAAGCAGGCCTCGGCTCTTGTCCCGGAGGAGGCGCGGAAGTACTAACGACCCGGATCCACAAAGCTGTTTTCCGTGACAAAATTTCTCCCGAGGAGTGGCTGGCCTCTGCGCGCAAGGTTCAAGAACACGGCTTCCGGATGAATGCAACCATGCTCTACGGACATGTCGAACGAGTGAAAGAACGGGTGGAACATTTTGTTCGCCTACGGGAGCTGCAGGATGAAACAGGGGGGTTCATGACCTTTATTCCTCTGGCGTTTTGGCCGTATAACACCGCCCTTGAAAATTACGGCAAGGTCACCACGGGTTGGAATGATCTCAGACAAATCGCTGTTTCAAGGCTGATGCTCGACAATTTCCCCAACATCAAAGCTTATTGGATCATGATGACTCCCAAGGTAGCGCAAATAGCCCAATCCTTTGGGGCGAACGATTTGGATGGCACCGTCACGGAAGAGCGCATCACTCACGACGCTGGAACTTCAGCGCCCATGGAACTGCCCAAGCAGGAACTCATCCACATGATTCGGGCTGCAGGATTTGACCCGGTTTTACGGGATACCACCTACCAAAGATTCGAAACTGTCGGCTCTTGATTCGATGATCCCCAAAAATCCACCTTCGTGGCAAACCATCATGCAAACATAGGGAGAGGAGATTCCAAGCTGGAGGAAACCTAGACCTAAAAGGATATAAAATCCTCGTCGTTCAAATCATCCTCCTCAAAATCCTGTGAGCCCCCGGAACTCACAAGGCTGAGATTCGACTGCTCGGCAAGTGAGGATACAGGTTTCGAATTTTCAGGTTGTAGTCCAGAAACAATCCTTGGAGCTACCACACCCTTTGTGGAAGCTTCCCCCTCACGACCTCCCCCTTGCTCTTCTGTTTTTGGACTCACCAAACTGGAGGGCGAAGACTTGGGGACCTCTTGCGCCTCCTGTGAAGCAAAAAGGATCTCTTCCAAAAGACGTCCCATTTCTTCTTCCTGCTTCTCCACAGAGGCCAGGATCCCTCCGGCCTCGCCTAAGCCGTCGGCAATTACCTGCGCCCAGCTCTCCAATCCAGCAACGCCCGAGCAAACCTTCCTCAGGCCAATCGCCTGGTTTTCAGAGGCCGACAGAATGGAGAGGAGGGTCTGGGCAGCTTCTCTTGTCCCCTCTTGGATTTGGCCAAGAGATTTTGAAACCCCTTCCGTCATGGTCTCACCTTTTTCCACCCGGCTTTTCGCTTGGTTGATCATGGTCGTGATCTCTCGGGCCGCTTTGCCGCTACGTTGAGCAAGGGCACGAACCTCTTCCGCAACAACGGCAAAGCCTTTTCCGGATTCCCCCGCTCGGGCTGCTTCCACCGAGGCATTCAAGGCTAAAAGATTGGTCTGAAAAGCAATATCATCAATCACTTTGATGACCTTGGTAATCTGTTCGCTTGAGGAGCCGATTGCCGCCATTGCCTCATTCAAACCCTTCATTTTCAAAACGGCTTCATTTGTTGCCTGCTTTGTCTTTTTGAAGGAATTCTCTCCATCTTGCGCGCTTTGAAGGTTTTGGCGTGATGTCCGATCGATCTCATCAAGGGCATGAGAGACTTCTTCGATCATTCCCGCCTGTTCTTTGGTCACATCCCTTAAATTTTCAGCGATATCGGCCAAGACCCGGGTTTCCTTGGTCATCAAGTCAACCCCTTTTTCCACATGGCTGCAAGCCACATGTTGCTGTTCTTCAAGATCTTGCAAGGATTGCCCCATGGCCAGCATCTGCGCTCGATGAAAACGTCCAAGCCAGCTTCCCCCAATCCCTCCAAGGATACATGCGAACCCAAGGGCATAGGGAAAGGCCTGCTTCGCTCCCCCCCAATCAAAAAACATCAGGGCCGCAAGACCTAACAGGGGCAAGACCGCACAAACAATCCCTGTCAGGATGAATCTCTTATTACTCACACTTTGCATTGGAGGTCCTCACTGTCTCCTGCCTTGTGCCTAGTTCGACAAAAAAACAGCAAAGACTTAACTCACTATATCCACGCCTCCTGTTCCCAGACTTCCCGGCCCAAAGGAATGTTACGACGGCTTAGCCTTCGGCAAGTAGATTACGAATGGAAAAAGCAGCACCCCCAAAGAGAATCAAACCCGCAAGAATCATGATCCCAAAACCGAGAGCCGGACGATCTGAACGGACCGATATAGATTTGGAATCCAACACATCGAAGCCCGAATCGCCGCCCGCTTTTCCAGGAATAGGAACCCCAACCTCGAGTTTCACGAGTCCTGGAGCTGCGGGCTTCCAAGCAACCCTTCCCTTTTGCATGTTGAGAATTTCAACATGGGAGACAGCGCTTTGAGGCCGATAGGTCACCCGGAGTCGCTCCCCCTTGTGGGCCTTCCCTGAAACGACCATGGCTGTCTTGCCTACAATGGGAAAAAGATTCTTCTGAGGTTGAAAGCCCTCAACCGAAATTTGCCCAAGAACCGTCGCACTCCCAAGCAAGAAGAGAAGCAAGACCATTAAAAACCCTTGGGAAACAAGTTTCATTGCATCCCTCCTTCTTCCGAACAGACTGCATCCACTTCATCCACACCCTTGGCCCGGGTCAACAAAAAGGCCAAGCCAAGAGTTCCAAGTAACCACACAAAAAGAATGATCACTGGAAGAGAAGAGAGGATTCCCCCTTTGGGAACATAGTTTGTTACCGCCGAACTCCCATAGAGTCCTCCAAGGACTTCTCCTTGCACAATGTTCATGAGTAGGATCACCGCCAGGAGCAAAGGGATGAGAAATTTGATGAGGACATCAAACCATCTTCCAAGATGAAACTTGCTGTTTTGATTGATGAAATCTCGGATCCGATGGGAACCGATCCCCCATCCAATGACCAAGCATTCCACCAACCCCACGATCAGAAGACCATAGCTGAAGGCCCAGTGGTCCATCAGATCCAAAAGGGTTAGGCCGAGAGTGCCATTGGAACCCAAACCGGGATCAATCACTTTCGGAAGAGCAAAAGCTGCTGACCCAAGAAACCCCAGGATCCCAAAAAAGGCTAACGTTTTTGCTCTCGAGAGTTTGAACTTATCTTGCATTGCCGCGACCAAGGCTTCGACCAGGGAGATACTCGAAGTCAAACCCGCTATGAGCAAAAGAAAGAAGAAACCGATGGCAAAGGCTTGTGCGCCCATTGGCAGCTTTGCAATGCCTTGGGGAACGATAAAAAACATCATGGAGAGAGTGGAGGCCTTGGGCTGAATCGACAAGGCAAAAAGCATGGAGAAGATCGCCACTCCGGCGATCCATTCAAAACCACAATTCAAGAGAGAGGTTGTGAATGCGTTGTGGCTGTGGTCGGATTTTTTGGGAAGATAGCTTGCATACGCGGTCATCACACCAAAACCTAAGGAGAGGGTAAAGAACATCTGACTCATCGCACCCTTCCAGACATCCATGCGTCCAAGGACATTGAGATCAGGAGAAAAAAGATAACTCACTCCATCCATCCCTCCTGGAAGCGTCACTCCCCGAACAATCAAAATAATCATCGTCAACCACATCAATGGGACAAAGATTTTCACAGCGGCCTCGATTGTCTTCGTTCCTTTACTCACCAGGAGCCCATTTAAAAGCCAGACAAACAAAACTCCTGCCATAGGAAGCCAAGTCGAGATCATTGCAAAGAAGGTTCCCGCCGGATTAGGAATTTGCATCCCGGCTCCCCAAGCCAATTTGGTTTTCCCCATAAAAATTTCATTCACGGGATTCGCAAGGGCTTCTCCGGCCATCCCTACCACCCAACCAAGGATGGTCACGTAATACAGAGTGATAAACGCTGCATTGAGAATCGCAAACCAACCCGCGAACTCCCCTGCCTTCCCCCCAGCTTGCCGCATCGCCAAAGGAAAGCTCTTTTTGGCCCAGGCCCCCAGCCCGAATTCCAAGATCATCACGGGAATTCCAACAAGAAAAAGAGCAATAAAGTAGGGGAGATAAAAGGCTCCACCCCCATATTTGTAAGCGTTTGCGGGAAAGAAAACGATGTTACCGAGCCCAATCGCCGACCCAGAGGCCGCGAGAATGAACCCAAATTTAGATTTCCATTGCGCGCGGGTCTCACTCATAGGGCAAGATCCTAGCCCGCTTCATTCATGAGATCGAGCAAACCTGAACTCTTTTCCTTTTCAAGATCAATGCACTTCTATCACGAACACATTCTTCCCCATTTAATTCACCTGGTCTGTGGCAGTTCGAACTTCCATAGACAACGTGAGCGAATTGTGCCCCAAGCAGAAGGCCGGGTCCTCGAAGTCGGGATGGGATCGGGCCTCAATCTGGAATTCTACGATCCTGGCAGAGTGAAAGCATTGTTCGCTCTTGAACCATCAAGGGGTATGAGGAAAAAGGCGCGCAAAGCCCTTTCCAAAGCCCCTATCCCAGTTGAAATCCTGGATCTCCCAGGGGAAGAAATCCCCCTCGAAAAAAACACAATGGACACCATTGTGCTTACTTATACCCTCTGCACGATCCCGGACTGGAGGAAGGCGCTCGGACAAATGCGGAGGGTACTTTCCCCAAGCGGAAAACTTCTCTTTGCCGAACATGGGCGATCCCCGGATCCAAAGGTCGCCCGAATGCAAAACCGCTTGCAAACAATTTGGGGTCCCATTTCCGGAGGTTGCCACCTGGGAAGAGAAATCCCGACCCTCTTGGAAGAGGGGGGATTCCAGATCCAAAAGCTTGAAACCGGCTATGACCTCAAAGGTCCCAAATTCGTCTCCTACCAATATCTGGGAGTCGCAACACCTAGAGGCTAGTCAAGTAACTTCGGACAAGTGGTTACTTCAAGGCTGCCACAAAACGGGTGATCCCAGCCTTCAAACTCTTTGGGTCCAATCCCGACTCCGCAACGATATCCTCCAAGCTACCTCCTGTCCTCCAACGGTCATCGTGATCCGGAGTCAAGGCAAAGGCCTCTAATCGTTGATCAGGAATCCAATCTCGGACATTTTTACGCCCCTGTGTCGCCACCATCATGGACCGATACCACTCCGCCTCGGGAAGGACCTCGTTTCGATAAGAATCCGGTTGCATGTCGAATAATTCTTTCGAAACGCAGCATACAACTTTCACATTTGGCCCCTCCGAAGACAGCCAGGAAAGGATCTGCACCATGCTATTGACCGCGCTCGTCCCTTGGACGAGAACGACTCCCTCCTTTGGTCTGTCGTCAAAAGCGCGCATCACATAGGCCCCCTTGGCAGCCTCCAGATGGGAGGCAATTCCCAGCGCCTTACGATCGGGGATCTCCACCGCCGGTCGAGTGAGATGCAATGCAATGATCGGCACATCCGTGGCAAAGGCCGCTCCGAGGGCTGGCGCTACTTCGTTGTGCTCCCAAGGATGCAGGTTGATGATTTGGCCCTTGGGGAACATCTGGGTCACTCCCGGCGCAAAGATTCCAAAATGGGTCCGCGAGTCCTCCGCAGTCTCCGGCCCAGAGTGGCCTGCCACCCAAAGAACTTTCCCGACTTTTAAATCACAGTCCTGCGCCAACTGCGAAAACAATCGCAGCATCCCATATTTGAGATATGAGAAGGATCCATAGGTGGAACATGCACCAATATAGCCCGCAAACAAATTCTCCGGATCGTCGGCGAAATTGACCGAAGCCATCCCTGCGCATAGCCCCGAATTAACAAACTCCGTGATCTGCTGGGGAAGGAGTGATCCGCCCGGATTGTTCTCCCGATCATACCAGCCCGCTCCTTTACGCCCCTCAAAATCTTTCATGAAGCCCGCGATATTGGTGGACTCTGCGAGGTCTGCAGACATGGCAATCACAATCGGACGCCCATACTTATCAAGGGCGTAGCTATTCCAAAAGGCTCCGAAACGTTCCAGGCCCTTACGATTGGGAGCCTTGGTTCCAGGCTCCGCGAAAAGGGCCTTGGGATAGTTCTTAAAGTCCGTAAAGGTTTTGTCGGATGCCAAGAGGTCCAAAGAAGGATCGACTTTCTGACCCTCAATGCGATGTGGAACACGATCTCCGATCGCAACCAGGCGATCGGTCAGCCATTCGACAAACTCCTTGTCCCCTTCCATGGCTTTACAGACTGTTTCGATATGTGAAGCAGCTTGCGCCAAAGCTTTTTCGCTTCCGGGATCGCCTTCGCCAAAACCTTCAAACTGCACTCCATATCTGTCTTGGAACTCCTTCTTTGTCTCCCAAAAAAGATCCGAGTTGCGCTTGTGGGCTGCGCCATGAGACTTGTTTCCTGTGACTCCATAACCACGGCCCTTGATGGTCTTGAACCAAAAGCACTTGGGCGCTTTCGCATCCTCCTCGTCAAAAACCGTCTCATAGAGGGCGGGAACAACGGAGGCAAACTCGCTTCCCTTTTCGGCTCCCCTAACTTTAAAGCCATAAGGCTTGAACCAATCCTCCGGCCCTCCATGAACGACCCGCGAATGGGGAGTCGGATCAATTCCATAGTCATTCCAGTCCAGCAGGTAGACCAAATTCGACAGGCCTAAGCCATATGCCGTATTTTTGGTTTCGTGGTGAGCGCCCGCGCTGTGGCCCCCTTCTCCCTCGACCGCAAAAACCTTTACCTCTTCACATCCAGCATGTTTAAGAGCAAGAGCTTGGCCAGCTGCCGCTGGGGCCCCATGACCGGAGGGACCCGTGTTGAACTTAATGAAAAGGGTTTTCCCCTCAAACTCCGCATGCCCGGCCAACCCTCCCCGGCGTCTTAAAGTCAAAAGATCTTTAGGATCCAAAATCCGTTTTTCCCCCCCCTTGATCTCAAACCGTGAATCCCCTGTCCAAGCAAACCGCAACTTCATTGCCTGGTTGACCACAGCCAAGCTCGCATAAACCAAAGGAATGCAATGCCCCGAAATCAACACGAAGCGATCGGACAGAGCTTTTGCGGGATCACGCACATCCCAACGCATCGCGCCCGATGTCATCAAGGCCACCATCATGTGTACCTTGGATCGAGATCCTCCCGGATGCCCGCTCTGTCGATAGTTCAACATGATGTCAATGAATTGATCGATAAAGAGCCGAGTTTTATCCATCATGGGATACTCGGTTTGTAAACGATCCAACGGAACCAAAGGCTTGCTGCGGCTCATGATCAGGCCCTTTTAAATGGCAGAATAATTGTGATGGTGAATCCACATGATTCAGGAGGTCGCCCTAATCACCTAGCCCTTGGGCAAGATTCTTTGGGAACCCTGCGGGCTCCTGGGGCAATCCCATCGATCATGCGGAGAGAAAAGTTAAATCCCGGAATTGGGCGAGCATCATACCCAGGAGACCTGTCTTACGAATCTTCTTCTTGGATCTCTTTGAGCAGTTCTTCTACTCGGCGCTGGTTCTCCGCTCCCCGGTCCCACTTGAAGCGAATCTCCGGACGCCTTTCGAGAATGGGAAAAACCCGGTCCGCGAGAATCGGTCGCAAATCCTCGATTTTCTCTTCGACCATCTCTCCCTTTAACTCCTCGGGAGGAAGGTAATAAACTGTCATAATTTTGCGGTCAGGAGTCAGAGCAATACGAGTCAACTGGACTCCCATCAGGGCCTCATCGCACAGCTCATTTCGGAAGAAGTAATCCACTTCATCCTGTAAGGGCGCAATTTTGGGATCTTTTCGGTCTCTGTGTTTCATTCGGGCCTGATTCTCGCAAAGGGGAAGATAAGAAAACAGTCCAGGTTTTTCTACCGCAAAGAAGAGGCATTCAGGGCTTGAAGCTGCCAATCTCCCCCTGGCAATCGGGCCAAAGTCGTGATCCCCCCATGGTTATGGATAAAACGCATGGAGTCCTTGTTCCTGAGATTGAGCACCCATGCAACTGCAACTCGCTGGACCTGACCGTGGCATACCACAAACACCTCTCCCCCAGAAAACTTTTGCCCTAACTCCTCCAAGGCAGGCACGATTCTTTCCTCAAGATCCGCATGGCTTTCACCACCATGACCTCTGTATCCATAAGGGTCGGCAAGGTAGGCTTGAAAAGCTCCGGGTTCTTCCCTCTCCAACTCCTTCCGTTCCTTCCCCACCCAGTTCCCCCGATCGATCTCTCGAAAACGTGGATCCAAACAAAGGTCCAGCCCCAAAGCTTCAGCGATCAGCTCCCCCCCAATGCGGGCGCGTTCCAGGTCACTTGCCACCAGAAGCGAAAACTCCCACCCCTCCAAATCCTTCGCAAGGCGCCGAAACCGCTCCACTCCTTCTGGTGCCAACCCGATATCCAAGCCACCATAAATCCTGTGAGCCCATGCCGGATCCACTTCCCCATGCCGGCATAAATGGATGCGGCAACTCCCATCCTTGATCGGTGCATTCTTCATTATCGATCCTTGTAGGACGAAGCCCCTTTCTCGCCTTTTCTCCCGGAAGGATCAAAGCGATAGATCAAAATCGTCATATCCTTGGGCCCCTCCCAGTTGGGAAGCCTCCGAATTTGATGAAAGTGAGAGCGAATCCAGGTATCCCAAACCTTCTGAGGGTCGGCCTCCAAAAGTACGGGAGAAGTGAGTGCGATAAAAATCCGGTGTTTCTTTTTCTCCGCCTCCATCCGCCATTTCTCGAGATCCTTCAAGGTCCAGGAAGCAAGCAGATTTACGCGCCGAAAACCTTCGGACCCTCGCTTTCTCTGTGCGCCGATTTGAGGCTGACTCGGGTTGAGGTACCACTCCATCGATGGTTGATTCGTCGCGACAATCCGATCGGTCTCGAGAGAGTGGCTCTCGATGTAATCCGCAGCCTCCCTCCACCTTGGTCGATCTCCATAACGGTAGTGAAAATAAAGGTGCGACTGGGCTCCAAGATCAAGCAAGATCATCGCGAGCGGCAAGAAGCGAATAAAGATACGCCCCACCCCTTTTACCTTCAAAAAGCGGGTGATCTCCCAAGCTCCATACCCCCCCAAGGCAGCCCAGGCGGGAAGGGTAAAAAAGAGATACTGCGCGGTGGCCTTTACAAAGAAGGAAGCAAAGGCCAGTTCCAGGAATGGCACGAGAACGAGGGCAGCAAGAAGAACTCCTCCTCGGATTTGCCGTTTCCAAACGAGATAAGCGCCTCCAAAGGCAGCCACGATTCCAGGGATCCGGACAAAGTGTAGTGTTGTATTGAGAAGATGAAAAAAGGACTCCCCTTCTTTTGCTCGGAAAAAGTCACTGAAGGCTTCAAAGGAAATCATCAACCCAAATAAGAATGAAAGCCCAACCGGAAGGACAAAACTTAGCATGGCTTTTCCGCTCAGGCATGGAGGTTTGGGAATCCATCGCCATTTGAGCATCGCCAAATACACCAAAAGCCCGGGAACAAGTAAAAAGGCCGAAGGATGCGTTAAGCCCGCCAACCCCCCAAAAAAAAGGGAGGCAAAGAAATGCCGTAATTTCCCTCGCTCTACCCCAAGGTGAAACAATCCAATGGCGCAGAGCGACAAGAAGAGGACGAGAGAATAAGCCCGGCAATTTTGCGACCAATAAATATGCCAAGGCGAGAGACAAAGAATGGCAGCTGAAACCAGTGCAGGGCCTAAGCCCACAAGAGATCGCACAACAATGGCCAAAAGAGGGACTGAGACAATGCCAAAAAAGGCAAAAATCAACCTCTGGCTCCCTTCTCCAGTCCCTGGAAGCAGGGGTTCTAAAAACCGAAGGAGGAGGAAGCCAATAGGATATCTGCTCCTTGATGTGGCAAAAAACTGATCCAAGGGCATGAGAACCGCATCTCGAAGGGTATGCGCCTCATCAATCCAAAAGCTCCATTCACCCAGCTTGTAGAGCCGCAAAACCCCCGCAATCAGAGTGATCAAAAGAAGGATCCCAACTGCCCGTTGCGTCCAGGGTTCTTCGGCAAGGGGCTTGGAAATGAACTCCCTGGCCTCCTCTTCATCGAAGATCGAGTCGGGCAGCTCAGGCTCCGGAGCATCTGGTGGGAAAGAAAGGTCGCTCGACATTGGGGGAAGTATAGCCCTCAAGGCCAACATGGGCACAAACCTTTGAAGACAAAGGAGATCGAAGGACTTCGAAAGTTCTCAAAAAAACCGCCAGAATCATCCATTCTCATCGGACCATTCGATCTTAAGAAAGGTTCCCCTACTAGGTTTTTCGAAAAGACCCAGGTTCGCTTGATGCGGAGTTCTCGCCAATCCCTGAAAAGAAAGGCTGAGGCGATGCTCCCAGGATTCACCTTCAAGCCATCAATCAAAAACTCTCAGCTGCGCTGGGTAGACAAAGACCAAAGACAAAGACCATGGGCAAGAAGTTTCCTAGACCCCTTGAAACCCAAAACCCGAAGGGATCCAGGGCTCGAACCAAGAGGGACACCCTTCTTCCGCCCCTCCCAGTGGCGTGGGATCCCCTTGCAGCCTTGGCCCAAGCCCCCGTTGGCATCCTATGGACAGACCGCGACCACTGCCTCCTTTGGTGGAACCTAAGAGCTCAGCAAATCCTCGAGTTTGATGACACAACTCCCAGAGGTCGGCCTCTCCATGAGATCCTGGATATTCCCCCCATAGCACTCCCCAAGCCCTGGGCTCACCCTGATCCAGGAGCAACCTTCCTCCCGCATGTGGAACTCCCGCTCCACACCCCGTCCGGGAAAAAAATAAACTTGGAAATGGAACTTGCTTTCCCTTCCCCAGAAGAGGACGGTCCCATTCAATGGGCCTTCACCGATGCTTCTTGGCATAAAGAGATTGAAGCCCAGATGACCAATTACACCTTGGACGTCGAACAAGCCTTCATCCAATCCAAGGAGGCCAAGAATCACGCAGAGGCGGAGAATCGAGCGAAATCCTCTTTTCTCGCCAATATGAGCCATGAGATTCGGACTCCCATGACGGCCATCCTCGGATTTGCTGAAGCTCTCCAAGATCCCCACCTGACCGAAGAAGAGATCGAACACGCCATTGACACGATCCATCGCAACGGCACCTACCTCCTCGGAATCATCAACGACATCTTGGACCTCTCCAAAATTGATGCCGAGATGATGACCCTTGAGAGAAAGAGAATTGATCTGCAGACAATACTCTTGGATGTCCAAGATACATTGTCGGCAGGGGCTAAGAAGCGGGGAATCCAGCTAAAAGTTGAAGCCCCTGATGGGATCCCGACGGCGGCCAAAGGAGACTCCGTACGGCTCCGCCAAATCCTCATCAATCTGGTCGGTAATGCGATCAAGTTCACTCATGAGGGGAGCGTCACCCTTCGGGTTAGAAAATCACCTCAAAATTCCGGTCTTCTGGTGGAGGTCCAAGACACCGGGATTGGCATCTCCCCGGAACAAGCACAAAAGATTTTCGAGCCCTTTTCCCAGGCTGACACTTCGACGACGCGGCGATACGGAGGAACCGGACTTGGGCTGGCCATCTGTAAACGACTTTGCGAAGCAATGGGAGGGGAGCTCTCTGTTTCCTCGACCGAAGGGGTAGGATCAACCTTTGCCTTTACCCTTCCTCTCAGCAAAAAAATTATGGAAGCCCCATGGGTGCCTCTCCATGCCGCCTCCTCGAGGAGGAAAAGGAAAAAACCCAGACGAGCGCCCCAACTTCAAGGGAAGGTCCTCTTGGCAGACGATGGCCCGGACAACATCAAACTCATCAGCTATCTCTTAAAGAAAACAGGAGTTGAGTTTCAAACTGCCGTTCATGGCAAGGAGGCTCTCCAATTGGCTTTGGAAGCCCAAGCAAAGGGGGCATCCTTTGATCTCATCCTAATGGATCTGGAAATGCCCGAAATGAATGGTTTCGAGGCAACCCGAAGCCTCCGTGAACAGGGAGTGTCCATTCCGATCCTTGCCCTTTCAGCCCATGGGAGGCAAGAAATCCTGGATCGAGCAAAGCAAGCCGGATGTAACGGGTTCATCACAAAACCCCTCGATAGGCAAAAGTTCTTTAAGGCTCTCCGTCCCTTCTTAAAGAGGAAAAAAAAGCCATAAGGTTCCATGCGATGCCAGGAATGCCTGGGGGATCCCACTGAAAACCTTAAATGGTTTTCCTTTACACTCAATTTCTCCAAAGGCCGTTTGGGTTTCCAAGACTTTGGATGAGAATGCTTTTCGGGGACAAAGAGGGCTGCGGATCGGGTGTGCCAGTGAAAATTTCGAGCAAAGCAGGCTACAATCCTAAAATCCCCCAATCCTTGGACGTAAACCGCTCAATATGGACAGAGAGAAAAACCCGCCCAATCTATATCGCCTCCCTTTCTTCGCGGCTGTCATCCTCTGCGGGGTTCTCCTCTGGCGTTATGCAAGGACCGACTTTTCCCTTCATAACCCCAAGGCCCAGCCCAAACCCATCTCAGCCCGGGGAGACCTCGCCCAGGATGAGAAAGCAACAATCCAGTTATTTCGAGCGGCCTCCCCTTCGGTTGTCTTTATTACGACCACTCAAAGCAAGAGAAAAGAAGCTCAAGACAAAAAAGGGGCTGCCACTTTCAACAAGGGCCAGGGAACCGGCATCATCTGGGACCGCGAGGGGCACATTCTGACGAACTATCATGTCATTAAGGAAGAGTCCGCCACCTGGACGGTGACTCTCGCCGACCACAGTTCCTGGTCGGCAAGCTTGGTGGGCGTTTCCAAAAGTCAGGATCTTGCAGTCCTGCGAATCTTTGCCCCTCCCCCCCGCCTGGCTCCTATCCGCATTGGAACTTCGCAAAACCTGCAAGTCGGACAAAAAGTTTTCGCCATCGGCAATCCCTTCGGTTTTGACCAAACCCTCAGCACAGGAGTGATCAGCGCACTCGGCCGGATCATCAAGCCTACCGCAAACGCTGAGATCACAGGGGCCATTCAGACTGATGCCCCCATCAACCCCGGAAACTCGGGAGGCCCTCTCCTGGACTCGGCTGGACTCCTGATTGGAGTCAACACGGCCCTCTACAGCCCTAATGGTACTTATGCGGGCATCAGCTTCGCGATCCCGGTAGACACTGTGAATCTGATCGTCACCGAACTGATCCAAACGGGACGCATCCGCCGCCCCGCCCTGGGAGTCAATGTCTCCCCTGGAAACATCGAAGAAGAATTCGGTCTCAAAGGAGTCATGATTCTTAACGTGAGCAAAGGGGGAGCGGCCGAGAAAGCCGGACTCCTTCCTTTCCATTGGGACGAAAGTGGTCACCTCATCCTGGGAGATCTCCTGGTGGCGATCAACGATAAGCGGATCGAAAACCTCGGAGATCTTTACCGCCTCCTCGGCACCCATCGGATTGGGGAAACAGTTCAAGTCACGGTCTTGCGCCGAGCAACAAAAAAGCTGAGGATTTCTGTGAAACTTCAAGCATTTGATCCAGACTAGCTCTACCGACCCTAAGCATTTTCCCACGGATCGGTCTCCAGACCTAAAACCTTGGTCACCAAACAAAACCAGCTCCGCGCACTGATTCTGGCCTTCCTCCTGGGCATCCTCGGCCTGGGGAAGGCTCTCCTCCCCGGTCGAGTTCTTCTCCCCCAGGATATCAGGACCTTCGCACCCTTCCGCGAAACCCTTACCCCCCAACAACAAAAGGCCTTGGACCTGGAAGCGGTCCCCCAACGCCAAGACAAACTCCTCCAGTTCCTCCCCTTTGACACCGCAGTAGGGCAATCCTATCGCAGAGGACGCATCCCCCTTTGGGAACCTCGCATCCTTTGCGGTCTGCCCCTGGTCTCGCAAACAACCTCGAGAGCCTTCTACCCCACGGCCCTCCTCTTCACCCTCTTTCCTCCTGCAAAGATCTATGCATGGATCTATCTCTTGCACTTAGTCTTAGGAGGTCTCCTCGCCTTCCGTCTCGCACGTTTTATGGGGATCAGCCTCGGGGGCAGCTACATCTCCCTCGCATCTTTCGAACTCTCCGGCTTCGCCTTCGCCCACATCCACCACCCCATGATCTTCTTTGCGGCGGTATGGATCCTCCCCGTCCTCGAATGCACCGGGCGCCTTCTGCGCCATGGAGTTCCATCCCGGACCCGCCTCAGACTCGCCCTGTCCCTTGCGGGAGCCACCGCCCTCTCCTGGTTGGCGGGCTTCAGCCAGGCGAGCCTCTTCCTCTGCTACATTTCTTTCTTCGCCACCCTATGGGTCTTCGTTCTTGAAGCCTTCATCCGCAAACCTCCGCATTTCCAGCCATCCCGCTTTTTACTCGTCGGAGCGGGGCTACTCATCGGTATCCTCTTTGCCTCTGTCCAAATCCTTCCTTCCCTCGAAGCAGCCCGAGAATCTTCGCGCAGCCCCGCTCCCCTCGAGTTACTACGACAAATCGCCCTGGCCCCCGTCCACATCCTCGAGTTCTTTCTCCCCGGACTGATCGCCCCCGAACGGGACATCCTCCCCTTGCCCGGAAAAGTAAGACCTAGCTTCTTCGCCTTATTGCTCCTTCCTCTTTCCAAGGCAAAGGCCCTTAATAGCGGCGCCCTCAACCATACCGAGGTGGCCATGTCCATTGGACTGTGGCCGATTCTCTTGGGGCTTTCAACGCTTCGGCCGAGTTTCACCCGAGGCCCGGCCATCCGAAGGCTTTGGATCATGGCCCTCATAGGCATCCTCGGGGCCATGACCGCCCCTGGAATTGCCCAGGCTCTTCATCTCTTACCGGGACTCAGCGTGGGAGATTTCAAACGCCTCCTGATCCTTCCCGCATTCGCCCTACCCTTCCTCGCCGGGTTCGGCTTTGATCAGTGGAAAGCCAAAAGCCGCTTACCCGCCTACGTGGGAATCACTCTCCTCCTCCTGGGGGGTGCAAGCCTCCTCGCGGGACCAAACGGCCTCTCCAGACTCTTTGCTTGGGGCTTCGACTTGCGCTTTGGAACAGGAACCGGCCGCCAATTCCTGCAAAACCTTCTTCCCGGCGAAGCTGCCACCAACCTGGCCATCCTCGCTCGCACCCTCCTCCTTGCCGGGGGAAGCCTCCTCCTACCCACCCTTCTTCGCAAACAAAGGGTGTCCCTCATGCTTTGCCTCCTCGCGGCTCTGGCGCTCGAGCGGCTCCCCCATATTTGGAACCTCAGCCCAGCCCCAAGCGCTTCTTCCCTCCAGGCCCCCCTCCCCCTTTTCCCGACAACAAAAGGGGACACCCTTCTTTCGTCCCCCCCCAAGCGCCTGATCCGGCTGGAGCCCAGCGGGGACGAGGCCCGCCCACCGCAGGACGTCCGCCTCCTTCCTCCAAATCTTCCCCTACTTTTCGGTCTCTCGGACACGATGGGTTATGCCCCCATTCCCTCAAGGAGGATCAGGAAATTTTTCGAAGCCCTGGAGCCAGGATCCTCCACCCAGGGGGCTGGCCTGGGTTGCCTTCGCCAAGAATCCTCCCTCAACCACCCGCTTTTTGAGCTTCTCTCGCCCTATTTCATCCTGACTACAGCAGATCTATCCGAACACAAACAATGGAAGCTCGTCGGAAGCACGGGAAAAACCAGACTTTACAAGAACCGAAGCCCCCGGCCTTTGGTGGAGATCCTCCCCCCCAATCCCAAGGCCAAGGTTCAGCTCCTCTCCTACGCTCCAGGTAAGATTGTCGTAAAAACCCAACTTCCCGGGGACGCGCCACCTTCCAAACTCTTCTTTCGTGAGGCCTGGGCACCGGGTTGGACCTATGAGATCAAAGGCAGAAAAACCAAAAGAGGCATAACAAAACCCGAAAAAATCCTCTTTCAAAGCCTCGCCCTACCAAAAGGCGCACATACGATCCACCTCATCTACCAGCCCCCATCTTTCTTGCTGGGTGAACTCCTCTCCCTCCTAGGGCTCATGCTTGCCTTAATGGCCTGGTTACTCTCCCGGTTCTAGCCAATCTTGGGCATCACCGCGTTTCCCCGGAAGGGGGTTTTCCCCCAAGCCCTTTTTTCTTCGAGACCAGCTTTCAAATCTTCCTAAAGCTTGGAAGAACCGGAATCGATCCCATGAATCCACAGCGTTCATCAAGCGGTTCATCGCATTCAACAGCCTCACTGGCTATCTTTTCTCCCCATGGAATTAAAGAGAAGTAAACGATCAGGAGGAGCGAACCTTTTCTCCATTCTGTTGCTTCTTGTTGTCCCCGCCGTTCTCCTCTTCCCCTCGTTATTCGGAAACCGAGATTACGTCCCCTTTGATCTCAGCACCTTTCCTCCTTGGTCCGTGGGCCTCGACAAACCAACTCTGGATGCCAGACGCCAAGGCGGAAATTATGATATCACCGAGAAAAGCATCCTATGCGCACAGGAATACCGCCTTGCCAGGGATGAGATCGTAGACGGTATTTTCCCTCACTGGGATCCTTATGTGCGGGCGGGCGGCCCCCTCTTCGCCAACGCCCTCAACGGTTTTGCCTATCCCACTCATTGGCTCTTTTTTTTGACCAGCCCAGAAAAAGCCTTCGGCTTAGCGGCATGGATCGCCTTCGCCCTTGCAGGGATCTTTTGTTATTTCTTTTTGCGTGCGGTGGGGCTTGGAATCCTTGGGGCCCTCTGCGGAGGGCTTGTATTTCAGCTATCGGGGACAATGGTCGCGAATGGGCATTTTTTCATGCGAATGGAGACGCTCACCTGGCTACCCGCCGGTTTTTGGGCTCTCCTTTCCCTTCAACGGCATAGGGGGGCTGAACGTATCCCCGCCTTTGTGGCCTTCGCCATTGTCCTCTGCCTGACCTGGCTGGCCGGCTTCCCGCCCTTCGCAGCATCCTGCTCCATCGCCTTCGGTCTCTATGCCCTGGCGCTTGCGGGCCGAACCCTTCGCCAAGAGGGCAAGGGGCCAGCTCTGTCCTTTTCGTTTTGGACCGGAGCGGCCATCCTGACAGGCCTCCTCCTCCCCATGGTGCAGCTCCTACCCATGCTCGACTATTTCCCCGAGTCGCAGAGGGATCTTCACCAGCCCCTGGCCGCCTTGCTCTCTCAGGGGCTTGACCCCATAGGTTGGTTGGACTTCATCTTCCCCTCACCATTTGGAGATGGGACCCTCACCCAAGTCCTCCCCTATGACCGGAACCCCTTTTTCTTCCTCGGTTGGACCCGGACCAACCCCGAAACAGGCAAGCTCTTCTTCCCTCCCAATTTCGTTTACACCGAATACGCTCTCTACTTTGGGGTTGCCCCGCTGCTTGCCTTTATTGCCGCTCTTCTTCGCCCAAGCTTCCGGATTCGGCGCTTCGCTTTTTTAGCATTCATTGGCTTCCTTCTTTTCGCCAGCGGGGGATTCTTTTTCAAGCTTTTCGCCGCATTTCCGGTCTTTCAATCCTTTCCGCCCATGCGATTTGCGGGGCCCGTATGTTTCTTCGCTGCCATTCTTGCAGGTATTGGATTCGACCTCAATCTGGCCACGATGAGCAGAAGATCCAAGATCCTCCTCCTTGGCTTAGGGACAAGTCTGCTCCTCTTTGCAGTGGGGGCCTACATCTGGTCCTCATGGGCACTCGAAGACCCTTCCTCCCGTACTTCTTGGATCCTCAAGGGCATTTCCTACAGGTGGTCCGCCAACCTTCAAAACGGGAGCGCCCTGGAGATGGCTCGCAACATTCTGGGCCCCTATTTCGCTCCGAGCCTGGAACGGCTTCGAGACTCTTCTTTCCATGCATCCCTCTTTCTTCTTCTGGGAGTGATTTGGTTTGCACTTCGGTGCCGGCGCAGCCTTCGTAGAGGCAGCAATCTTGCCATGGCACTCTCGATCACGGCTCCCGTCCTCATCATCTTGGACCTCTTTCCCCTGGCGCACCGGCTCAACCCCATGTTCCCCCACCGGGAACTTCCCGATACAGCCGTGCATCGATTCCTCCGCGACAAAAGTATGGCCGCAAAGGAACAGGGAGGTTTCATGGTTGCGAGGGTGTCCCGCAAACCGGGGGCACCGATTGCTTTACCCCCTAACCTCCTCATCCCACTCAAGATCCGAGACCTGAACGCCTATGCCTTTCTCGACGCATGGTCACACAAGCCCTTCCTCAAAATGTACGGCAAAAGCCAAATGATCCGCAACTTCTGGCTGAAGTCCCTTCCTGCGGACGAGCGGCTCGGATATGGCATCTTCGATCTATTCGGAGTGCGCTACCTCTTAAGCACCGAAGAACTGGAAGAACTAGGTCCTCCCGCGACCTCCCCGATGGAAGGTCCGGGGGGTAAGTTCTTCGTCTACGAGCGCAAGACCGCCTTGCCTCGTGCATTCTTCGTCTCCAACCCTTCGTTGGTCTCCGACGAAGAAGCCCTGAAGCGCCTCACAAGCAGCGAGTTCAATCCCCGTCAAAGTCTCCTCCTTTCGCACCCCTTCGGCACGGACGGCCTGCGAGCCCCTCGGCCAAAGGAACTTCCCAAGGTTCGAACCCGTAAAAAAAAGGGAGACCCACAAATCCGTTTTCTGGAGGAGCGCCCCTCCTCGATCAAGATTCTTATCGAAAACAGCCCTGGCGGCTGGCTGCTCCTCAGTGATGTCGCCATGTCACACTGGAAGGCTCACCTCAACGGCCAAGTCGTTCCCTGGTGGCGGGCCGACCTCTCCTTCCGTGCCCTTCGAATCCCCCCCGGAGACCATGAAGTCCTATGGACCTATGATCCAGGCCCCTTCCTTAATGGTCTTTGGCTCTCGTCCTTCTCTCTCGCAAGCCTCCTCATCATCCTCCTTTGGTGGAACGGCCGTAAGCCCTCCACTGAAGAGGTAAAAGATGAAACCACTCTCAGCTCATGAGCCTCGTTCTTCAACCACTCGCTTCAGGAAGCCTAGGGAACGCCACCCTGATTCGTGGCAAACAGGGTTCCCTTCTCATCGATGCTGGCCTTTCTAAAAAACGCCTTGTGGAGCGCCTGCAACAAGTCGGACATCGAGCCGAAAACATCCAAGCTGTCCTTCTCACGCATTGGCACAAAGACCACACTCGGGGAGCCGGCCTCCTCTGTCGCCGCCTCGGTATCCCCCTCTATGCCACTCCGGCCTGCATGCCGGCCCAAAAGCCCGAACTCTTAAAACACCCCCACACCTTCTCTCCCGGCGAATCTTTTGAAATCGCAGAGTTTCAAATCGAGACTCACCTCCTGCCTCACGATGCTCCCGAAACCGTCGCTTTTTTCATCGAAGCCCACGACATTCGGATCGGCATTGTCACAGATTTGGGTCATTCCCTCGACCCTGACCTCCACGCCAAACTCCAGGACCTGGACGGACTTCTCCTCGAATTCAATCACGACGAGGAAATGCTTAACAAGGGGCCCTACCCTCCCTTCCTCAAGGAACGGATCCTCTCCAACCAGGGACACCTTTCCAACACTCAAGCAGGCTCGCTTCTGGAACGCAGCCTCACCCCCCGCCATCGTGTTCTCTTTGCCGCCCACCTGAGCAAAACGAACAACCATCCAAGCCTGGCTCGTAAACAAATCCAGCAAAGCTGCGAAAAAGCAGCGCGCAGCGATCTTGAAGTCCGGCTTTGCACCCAGGATCAACCCGCGAAAGCATTTTGGTTTTGACCATGAATCGTGTGGGGATCAAGCTCCCTCATGGTCCCCTCCCATGGAGGATATGAGGGGCAAGGGTCTCTCTCTCAAGTTCCCCCACCAGCCCGACGAAGCATGAGTAACGGTTCCCGGCCATCGGGGAGCTGGTGTATCCGTTGTTGGGGGAAATCGACATGGGGAAACGGGTTATGGCCAAAGGGCCTCATCTTAGTTGGAAGGGTGTCCTCTTTGGGGGGATGCTCTTCCTACTTGCGGCCTGCGGGGGTGGAGGCGGAGCCGGTGGCACCGGCGGCAATGTCGGCGGATCCTCAGGAGGGGGAATCGGAGATCTATCCCTGGTGAGCTATTCTCCTTCAGCCGAAGCCGTTCAGGTCGCCGTAGATGCAACTCTGGAGTTCACCTTTGATGGAATCATCGATGAAGACGCCCTCAACGAGGAGGAGTTCAGCCTGACCAAGGATGGGGGAGAACCTATCCAAGGAATCTTCAGCCTGACCAACGGTGGCAAAACGGTTCGCTTCCAACCGGCCAGTCCGATGGAGAAGGCCAGCGATTATGTCTTTACTCTTGCCCCTACCATCTGCGATCAGAGCTTTCGAACTCTTGACCAAACGGTCACCATCCCCTTTCGGACTTTTGACGACATCGCTCCCACCGTCTTGAGTTCTTCGGTTGCGCAAAACGCGACAGGAATTTCACGCACCGTCTCTATCCGGGTCAGTTTCGACGAGGTCCTCGGGGCATCCACCTTGAACACCGATACGATCACCCTCAAAGACAACTGGGGTACAAACATTGCCATCAACCTTGTTCAGGATGGAAAGGATGTCCTCGTCTCCCCGATTCCCGATCTCCCGGGATCCAAACTCTTCACGCTCAAATTTCGTGGAGGACAGGGCGGAGTTAAGGACCGAGCGGGGAACCCCTTGGAATCGAGTTGGGTCCTTCGCTTCACGACAGAGGCGGATACAACTTCTCCCAACCTGCTCAGCTCTGACCCCGAGGACTTGGCCATCGATGTCTCCCCCAGCGCGCGCCTCAGCTTCACCTTTGACGAATCCATGGCCCCCGAGAGTTACGAGCCTACAGGTCTCACACTCACGGACAGCGGCCTCAATCCTGTTCCCTTCACTCTGGCGGCGAATACAACTCAGCGGACAATCCACATCTATCCCAGCGCGAGCCTTCAAACGGGAGAGACCTACACAGTGACTTTCAGCGCGGGGATCAATGGTCTCACGGACGTGAGCGGGAACAACCTTTCCCAGGAAAAAACGGTGAGCTTTACAGTCGGGTCGGACAGCACTGCCCCCAAAATGACCTCGAGCATCCCCAGCGCTAAGGCAAGCAAGGTTTCCCCCAATGTCGTGTTGGAGATCTGGTTCGACGAACCTCTCAAATCCACGACCATCAACTCCAACACGATTTCTCTTCTCAAAGGCGGGACAAAGCAGAGCTTTACGGTGGCCTTGGACTCAAGCTTGGCCAAGTTGACAATCACCCCTTCCTCCCCTCTGTCCTCAAGCCAAGATTACATCTTGAGGCTGAAAGGCGGCTTTGATGGGATCCAGGACAAGGCCGGGAACCCCTTGAATGGGGACAGCGATATCCCATTTCGAAGCTCTGCTTCCAAGGTCCTTCCGAGCTTCATTGTTAGTCCCGACGATGGGGCGGTGGGTGTCCCTGTTACGAGCAAGATCACCATTCTCGCCAACGAGCCCGTGGACCCTTCTACGGTGGATAACACTCGGATCACCCTTAAGAACCATCTCGGGCAGAGCATCGCAGGAACCCTCTCGGTTCGCCGAGGAAATCGTGCCATCATATTCAGCCCCTCGGCCAATCTCCCCTCCGGCAGCAACCTAAGCCTTCGAATCAAGGGGGGGCCCGAAGGCCTACGCCTCCAGTCGGGCAACTGGCTCAGCAGTGACGCTACCTACCAGTACCGAGTAGGATATACCGGAGACACCAACGCGCCCGACCTCACTCTCACCCTCAATGACATCGCTGCCAATCGAAACAAGGGACTGGTCGTTCCCACAAGTGGATTTACTTTCAACATCACCGCCTGGGATAGCTATGACGCAGCCCTCGATTGGACCAGCCTGGACCTGAAACTCAGTGGACCCGGCTCTGTCCCGTCAAGCGACGAACTTTTTGTTTTGGGAAGCTTTACCGCAGGGACCTGCTCGATTCGCCTTGCCAGTGAGGACGCTCTCGATCCGGGAAGCTACACGATTGACGCTACGATCAAAGACACAAGCGGTAATGAAAGCAGTAAGGCGAGCTTGAGCTTTTCGGTGATCGCACCAAGCACGGAGATCCGTCCCTTCGAACGCACACAGATTGTTTGGGTGCAGTTTGACCTTGACCGCGAGGGAAAGGGGAAGGGCGATGGCACCGCGGATTTCGACCAAGATCTCATCAACTATGGGCTGATCACAAAGGGGGATCCGATCGGCAGAAACGCTTTTATGCGCAAGATTGCCATCGACGGAATCATCGCTGCGGCCAACAAAGCATTCCTAAGAGCCGCTGATTCTTCTTCCAAGGGCGTGGACAGCGTCCACATCCGCCTGGTAACCCGTAAACCATGTCGGGCCCCCCATATGAAGATGTCGGTGGGAGGCAATGATCCGGATGGAAAAGAAAAGAGAGTTTATGGAGACGAGTCCACAGGGATTTTGGGACGTGCCCTCTACGACTACCAAAACTCCACCCCCAACGAGAACAACGCAGGAACATCCCCGGGATTAGGAGTCTTTCCTGGAGAACTCTTCCTCTACCAAGCCAAGCAATACCTCGATCTCTACCCCTATTTCATCACGACCTTTGGGCGGACTTTTCGGGGCCTCTCACCCCACATGGGGGGAACCCCAGCAGGCAAACACAGCTTAGATAAAAAGGTCCTGGCCGATGGTTTTGACTATTCCACAGCCAGCCCCAGCGAAAAAGCCCGTTATGACGAGATCATGAACGCTGCCGACGATTTCGCCACGGTCGTGGGAGTCATCCTCGCGCATGAGATCGGGCACTCCCTGGGCCTGGTCGCAGAGGGTGCACCCTCCAAAGGACTCCATGGAGATTCAAGCCTTCACAACTTAAACGCAGGGCTCAAGGACATCATGAGTGCCGTCATCAGCTATGAGAGCCTCGTTAGCTACGAGTTTAAGTTCCGAGCTTTAAACCGCTCTTATCTTCAAGAGAGGACTTTGGTGAAGTGAGAGATATGACCAAGACAGCCAGAACCGCCATGCTGAATCCTCCGTACAGTAGAACTTCTCTTGGACTCGGGACGAGAATCCTCATTCTTTTCAGTGGAGCCGCCCTGACAAGCAGCCTTTGGGCACAGAGAGAACTCGGAACTCTTGAGATCATGAGCCGTCGCGCCGACTTCGTCTTGGTTGCAAAAAAATCCCGAAGCTGGGTCGAGAGAGAACGACGTTACGTCCGTTTCCAGATCCAAGACCGTCTTCGGGGACGGATCGGTGACAGTATTGTCCTCGATGAGCCGGCCCCCGGAGGTCAAAGTAACAGACGCTTTTGCGGCTCCGCAATTGCCTTTCTCTCCTCAAAAAAAACCTACATCCTCTTTTTAAAGGGAGAGGAAAACGCAGTCCGACTTCTCTCCGGAGAACGCTCCATCCTGGAAGATAGCACAAGTCGACGATCAGCCATCGCAGCGCTCCTTCGGACCAAAAACCCCAGAGACCGCGCTCGGATCCTTGTCTCCCAGCTCAATGCCAAAGATCGCCGTATCGCCGAAGATGCAGCCCTTGCTCTTCCGATTCTTCCGGGCCTGGAGAGCAGCAATGCCGGTACAAAGGCGCGTATTCGCGCCACTTTCGAAAACCTCCTTCGCGCAAAAAAACGTGACCTAATGACCTTTGCTCTCCTCCGGACCATGGCACGTCTGGACCCGATGCGCGCAGCACGAAGCGCATGGGGATTGGCTCTTGAAAAAGAGAGCGGAGCCCTGGGAGACTATGGAAGGTTCCTCCTCAAGCGGGCCCTCCCCATCGGCGTCACTCTTCGCAGTATCCCATCCACCACAAATGCGACCATAAGGGGGCAGGTGGCAAACCTCCTCGCAAGCACGCGCCGTAAGGAGGTCATCCCAACCCTCCTTGCTCTTGCCAACAAAACCGTTGGTGAAGAACAGATAAAAACCAGCGCTCTTCTTCTCGGGCTGGGATTGAAAGAGCAAAACCTTCCCAAGAGCCTGACAAAGGATCAAAAAACCCAAGCAAAAGAATTGGCGAAGCGATTCTCCAAACCTCACTTCCGATCCATCCTAAGGTAAACCGAACCTATCGCTTCCTTGTAGGAAGCGAGGAGGCTGAACCTTCACAGATCTATGATCTCGCAGCCGCTCTGCTTCCCCTAACCCCACGCAGGTTTTCAAAAATCAAATTCCAACCCTTCCTCCGTCGATAGGATGATCGGGGCCAAACGGTAACAACCCTCCACAGTCTCTTGGCAAGCTCCTCATCCCCTTCGCAATAAGCCATAAGGGTCCGAAAACGAAACCCCTTGCTCATCCACTTCGCCCGATCCTTTGACAAACTCAAGCTGAACAAATCCACCCATCCGGGCTTCTTCGCGAACACTGGTTTTTTTGTTTTTGTCAACAAACTCACGTCGCAAAGAATCACAGCTCCATCCCCGCTGCCATCCCCTCTAATCAGCCAGTTCCTGGGCGAAGCCGTATTCCAAACCATCCCGGCCCGATGCATCACTCCAAGCATTTCTCCTAACTTTCGGGAGAGTTGAACACCATCGGAAACTGGCGCTTTGAGCCAATCCCTCAGGTTCACCGTCCCCTCCTCCCAGCGGGTCGCAAGGGTCGACTCCACAACCTGGCCAAAGCGCCGCCGTTCCCTCCATTCCAAAGCTTCCACTGCGGGGATTCCCGCATTCTTGAGCCGTAGAAGGTTTTCAAACTCCCTCTTGGCTCGAGCTTTTCGGCCAACAGTCCGCCATCGGAGCGCAGGAGGAACGATGTAACGCTTCCAGCATACTCCACCATCGACCCAAACTTCCGTCCATGGTTCCCGCTTGATCCATTGGCGCTCGGCTGGAGCATCCTCTCCAGAGCTTCCCCCCATCACTCAATCACCTCCCAAAATTGAACACGGCCTGAAGCGCTCCATACTCTCCATGCTGATCACAGTGTGAGATCACAAGCACCGCAGCCAAACCCTTGGGCAGCTTCGCCCTGGGAATTTTGAAAAGATGAGACCAAGGAAGCCCCTTCCCCTTTTTCATGTCTTCCTCGGAATACGTGTAGGAAGCAAGCTTTTTAAAACCAGGAACCGGCGCCACCACCCGGACAGAGCTAATGTGGTGCTCCGGCTGGGTCAAGAGATGGACCTTCACATCTATCAGGATCATTCCTCCCTCATCCTTCAGGTATGTAGTATCAGGAGAGTGAGGATCATTGAGGTCTGACTTGACACCCTGTGGCATCCGGGGAAGCTGTGGGGTTCCTTCATCCTTATCTCCGCCACATGAGCCAAATAAAAAGAACCCTGCCAACGCAACGACGACAAGATAATGGCAAACAAACAACCTGACACAGCCGCGGCAGAACATCACCTAGAATCCTTTGAAGAAAAAACACCGGCGAAGGAATACACAAGCACCCCATACGCTATCCTCATTTCTCCGGTCTCACAAGCACAGCGCCAAGGATGAAAGGTCCTCTCGCATGTTTGGCCTCTGCGGCTCTTTGGGCTCTCGCCGTCACCTTGTTCCGACCATTGATTCATCGTTACGGACCCTGGAGGGTTAACCTCGGAAAAGGAAGTATCGCCCTCGTCGCTTTCATCATCACTCTCTGGGTCCTGGGACAGCTTCGGATCCCCAGTAATTCTGAGGGTATGGGAAGCCTCCAGTGGATCACACTCATCGGTGCTGCGACCCTCGGCATGACAATCGGGGACACCCTCATCCTTGCTGCAGCCCATAGCATTGGGGCTCAGCGAACCTTCCTGATCCAGTGTCTCAGCCCCATCGCCAGCAGTCTCCTTGCCTGGGTCTTCCTCCAAGAAGCCCTCAGCCTCCTTCAAGGCATTGGCATCATCCTCACCATCGTCGGACTCAGCATGGTCATCCGCATGGACCATGCTCAAACACACCGGGCGAGTCGCCGGGGATATCTTATGGCCCTGGGCGCGATGCTCTGCCAAGCCCTTGGCATCGTCCTCAATAAGCCCTCTCTTCAAGTCATGGATGCAGCTCCCAATGCAGCCTTACGCATCGCCCTCAGTCTCGTCGGGATCCTCATCCTCATTAAGTTTCTCGACCGCAAACGCATTCACATGCCCATCCACAAAGACCCAAGCTCCCTCCTACGCCTCCTGATCGCCTCCCTCCTCGGAACCTTTCTAGGCTTCTTTCTTTTCATCCTCGGGATCCAAAACACCAAGGCAGGAATCGCCTCCGCTCTGACAAGCACAACTCCTATTTTCGCCATACCCTTTGCATGGATCCTTGAGGGGACGCGCCCGCAAGCAAGAAGCATTTTCGGGACCGTAGTAACAGTATTTGGGGCTATCACCACAATCTTGGGTTAACGACCCCCTGGGGCAATGACCACGTCTTACTTTGGATGTATGATTCCTCTATGAGCAAGCATTTCGGTCTATCCTCTTTGGGCAATCCATTTCCAGGCTCGGCAATCTCGGGTTTCACGGTCTTCGGCCTCGCAACCTTCGGTCTTCTTAGGTTCCGGACCACCGTCGTCCCCCTGCGGGTCTCCGAAATCCAGAAAAAATCCGAACTGATTTTCATCGGTACCGCAGCCAAGCCTAAAGCCCGCTTTGAAGATGGACATAAAACGATTCGGACTTATGTCCCATTCTTAGTGAAAAAGGTCATCAAAGGTGGCCCAATCCCCAAAGATTTTCGCCTGCGGCTCGAGGGAGGACAGGTGGGCAAGGAGACTCTCAAGATCTCGGGGATGCCCCGCTTCGAAGAAGGAAAAACGTATCTATGCTTTGTCCGAGGAAACGGCAAGAACCTCTCACCCATTACGGGGTTTTGGCAAGGCCTTCTGGAGATTCGAACCATCGGAAAGCGGCAGGTTTTGGTCAACCAAAAAGGCCACGAGCTGATCGGTGTCAAGAACGACCGTTTCGTCTTCGCACTTGGGAAAGTTCCCCAGATCAAGGGACCACCAGCAAAAAAGGTGAAAAATGGGGTCAAGCCTGCTCATCCCAACGCAGAAAAACTTGAGAAAGAAATGAAACAAGGGCGGGCCCAAAAGATTCCAGGGAAGAATGGAAACAGGGTCCCCTCAAAAAAACTTCCCGCCACCCCCATCTACGTTCCCCCAAAAAAGGATCCTGGGATCCGAATGAGCCTTGAAGCTTTTTTGAAGGGGATGGTATAGGCGGCTATTTGGAAATTCGAACACCTACCGCGTTGGTTCCAGGCCCCATAAACCGAAGACTTCGGTCAAACCAAAGACTGTGAATAAAAAACCGTAGGGGCCCTTTTTGGGCGAAGGGGAAAACATTAAAGACAGGGTATGCTTTTCCTGTGGTGCCGCTGGTGCGGCCAACCCAAAGGGGGGTCCAGAGAGAGCCCAAGAGGGAGAGGCCGCCCATGGTGTAAGCATCAAGCACAAACGACTTTTCAGACCCACTGAGAACCAAGATATAGGTCCAACCCTTGCGGGAAGGGTTGACCAAACACAAGCTAGCCCCCGTTGGCTTAAAGGAGGAGAATTGGGCTTCGCTTGCACTCAAAGTGGGTCCGCCATAGTGGGCGGCCCATTCGAGTCTGCTCTCGTTGCGACGGAGGCTTTGAGTGGGAAGGGCAAGAAAGCGAGTATTGTTGCTTTCGTTGGATTCCTTGAGGGTGCGCCCAGCGTCCGCGATGACCCCAAGATATTGAGCCTTAGTTGTGTCTACACAATAGGGGATTCGGTAAAGGTCCTGGACCGTCTTTGGGACACCTGGGCCGAGTAGGCCAGTCACAAAGGTGCCGAGGAGAGTATCCGCTGTTGAAATCGAACGGTTGTTCGACAAAACAACTGCTGTCGTCGAATCGGCGGCCGGGACCCGCCCAAGATTTCGCAAGCTGGTGGTCACGGGGGTGAGGACGCCAGCCTGTAGGACCTTGGCCGAGGTTTGAAGACTCGTGACTTGAAGATCCGGCAGAACAGGAAGGACAGTCACTTTGCCGATCCTTATTGCATTGTCACTCTCGAACTGTTCCTTCACCTTTTGCGTGGAGTCAAAGACGACACCCACATAGTAGTTTCCTGGCTTCATTCCGAGGGGTATTCGGGCTGAAAACTTGTAAAGGCCATTGCTATGGGCAGCCCAATTCCGTGTGAAATAATATTCTGCGATGCGGGTATCATAGATCGAGATCGTGGTGTTGGTGGAAAGGTAGATGCCTACGCGCACCCCTCTGCTACCCCCGTTAATCATCGTGTTGCTCTGGTTTTCAAGATAGACAGGGACCTTGATGGTTCCCCCTGGGAGATAACTACCAGTAGAATGTAAGCGTTTGGTCCTGCCCAGGGCAGTCCCCGGCCCATTCCAACAAGTGGCCATGAGGTTGTAAACAATGCCCTTGGAAGGATAGAGAAAACGAATCCCCTGCTTGTCATCAGCATGAGGCATCATCCCCGAGCCGTTCGCGTGTTGCACATTGGCATCAGAGTAAAAGGGATTCATATTGGTTAACTCAAGCCCATAGTGGACCAAGCCGAGGGCATGGCCTGTCTCATGACGAGCAACACTCCGAAAATCAAAACCACTTCGCGTCAAGGAGGGATCGGTTGAATAGGGAATCCATCGCCACTTGCTGTTGAACCAGATATCGCAATCGACCATCCGATTCCCGCTGTAGTGAGTAAAGGTTATACCTAGCCAGCTTGCTGATGATTGTTTGGTGAAAACCCATGCATTCTTTCCATCATTATGGTTGGAGGGATTCACACGCATGTGATTGTAAGCCACCCGCAGCGAGGTCCCTCCAGCAAAGCGCCAATCCGACATTCCCCAGATGGCTGCTTTGTCCCATGCAGATCCTTTTGGAAATGAAGAAGGATCTAAAGAAACCAAGTAATTCACCCCACCCCTTTGGGGCCAACGCGGAGCCCCCTTGTACGTCCCAAAAGAGAGGAAGGAAACAGCGCAAAAGAAACCAGAAAGGACCAAGACAGCCAAGCTGGTAGAAGAGAGCTGAGGACCTTTGATTGGTTTACGCATATTGGGGACCTGAAAGAATCCTCAGAGAAGAAAGAATGAGACCCTATTGTACATGAAGAAAAGTCCCTCCGCTTTCTGCTGCAAGTCGCCGCATGAAGTTCAGGTTGTTCCCTTCATCTCCAAAAACGATTGTGTGGATTTTAACTCGTCGGAGTTGATTTATTTTTTTTACTTCGTGGAGAATCCTGCTTGGATCAACGATCTCTCCAGAGGAGGGAGCCCCATCACTGAGCAGGTAGATAGAATCAAAGGATGTCTTGTAGTATTTGTCATAAAGACCTCGGTCCGCCATGGTCAACCCTGCCTTTAGCGCGCCGAAAAGATTGGTAGAACCCCCAGGGGTCGTTTCCCAAATGTACTGGAGGAGGTCGGCTTTGTTGGATTCGGTCATCGAAACAGGCCGGGGACGCCCCTTGGGATTAGCACGCCAAATGCTGACTTTGGTCCCGAAGAAAATAACATTCGCAACGGAGTCTGGGGGTAGAGCCCGAATCACCTTCTCCAGTTCTTTCTTAACGATCTCATACTTTGGCTTCTTGGCTCCCCTGGCATACCTGGTTTTTAATCGGACACGCTCAGCCATGGATCCTGAAAAGTCCACAATGAAGAGATTGCGTTTGCTATGGAGATCAAGGTTGAAGTATTTGACATAATCAGACTTGGAACCTGGTTTTTCCGAAGGTTTTCCCTGTCCTTTTTTCTTGGCACCGTAATGAAAAGTGGGACCCTCTTTCGCCCAAAAATCTTCCCAGAATTGAGGCCGTCCTTCGGCCATTTTGATCCCCGTCAATTGCTCGAGGGCACCGTGGATCTGATGGAGAAGTCGCTCGCTGCGGTTTTTACCTCGCTTCGATTCTGCCTTGAGGGCTTTGATCAAGACAGGAATGGACTTGGAAGACTTGAGACGAACAAGGCCATCGACCACAGCTGCACGAACCTGCCAAGCGGGGTTTCGAAGGATGGTTTTTTCCAACGCGCTTAGAACAAGGGGAGTCATCTGTTGCCCGTAAGAATCCTTGGCCTGGTTGGCTGGAAGGGTCTCATCACTGTATGGAGCAAGGAGTCCAGTAATTGCTGCAATAGCGGCAATCTTGAGATTAGGGTCGCGTTGTTTGAGCAACTTGAGGACAGATCCGATCATGCCTTTATCGCCAAGGCGGGGCAGCACGAGCAATGCTTGGATGCGATCAGGGACGGAAAGATGCCCAAGGCGTTTAAAAAAGAGTTTCCCAATCTTTTTGTTTGCGCGGATACCGAGCATATCAATGATCGCAATCCGCTCTAAGACAGCAGCTTCGCCCTTTTTACGCTTGGCCAATTTCTTGAGAAGCCAACCGTCCACAGCGGGATCCTTGATCTTTTGGATCAGCTCACGGGCAATACTCCGGACGATCCCGAGTTGGGCAGCAAGCCGCCGATACTTATTTAAATCCGGGTTAAGCTGAAGGGTCAAGACAGAGAAAAGTCGCTTGGCCGCAGCCAGGTCATTGCCTGCCGCGATCTTCTCCGCACGCACTCGGAAGGCATTCAACTCCCTCCGATTCACCCGTCCCTTGACCAAAATGGGCTTGTCCCCCCTCGCATATAGCTCGAGCCAATTCTCGAACTTCTGCACATCCTCAAGGGTCGGCCCCCTATTTTTAGCTTTTTGGGCAAAACCTGATCCCACAAAGAAAAGCGAAAGGAGAAAGAAAAAGAAAAAGGTATGGCTCTTCATTGGCGATCGAAAAAAGGACCTAAGGACTAAGGGGGACACCCATTCTACGAGAGGAACCCAAGAAAATAGAGGGGTTTAGGCTCTTGGTCACGGTTTACCCTGCATGAGGGCCCTTATGGGAAGCTTCTCCGAGACAAGGTGATTCGGGAGGATCACCCGTCTTTTTGGAAGGGTGCTTTTCCATAACGTCCTCGGCGGGCATCACGCAGACCGAGGAAGATTCCCATGACATTGCCAAAGCGGCCGAGAACAGCATAGAGGAGGAGACGGCCCACAGCTTCGCTGAGGAAAAAAGCCCAGAAAGCAAGGCCGATGCAGCCTTGGGTTCTTGCAAGCCTTACTCGGTTACGGAAGCGATAGTAAAGATGAAGTTGCTTTGGTGTGCTTGAAGAAAGGTCGTGAATGGCGTGGGCTTTGGGGGCCAAAAAAAGGGATGCCCCGGCTTGATGAAGACGGAGGCAGAGGTCGGTTTCTTCAGCAACGCAAAAGTATTCAGAGTCAAAGAGCCCTACTCGTTCTAGCCAACGGAGATCGAGGAGAAGGGTTGAGCCGCAGATGGTTTCGACGGGGAAAGCATCTTCTCCCGATTCGAGGGCGGAGATGCCTGCATCCTGATAGGTCATTTGAGGGCGGGTCATAGAACCGCCGCTGGGTGCAAGACCCTGGTCTTGGGGGAGGAAGTTCATGGCACCCACAGCTGCGGCTGCCCGGCTGTGGGCGACGACCAGCAGCTCAAAAAGGGTGTCCCTCTTGACACGGACGTCGTTGTTGAGGAGCAGGACATAGGGGGAGCTTTGGTCTTGGGAGAAGGTTTTTAAAGCCTTCTTGAGAAGCCGGTTGTGCCCGGCGGCAAAGCCGAGGTTTTTGGGAGAGCACTCAAAGGAGAACTGGGGAAAGGTTTGGACAAGGTCCTCCCATGCCTTCCTGTCAAAGTCGGGGGAGGCATTGTCGAGGACATGGACCTCGGGCTTGACCCCCTCGCTTTTTGCGAGTGCTTCGAGACAAGAATGGGTGTCCCCCATTGCTCCCCACTGGAGGATGTGAACGCGGAGCCTCTGGTTTAGAGGAGGAAGGTCGTTCTTGATGGGTTCGGGGGCTTGGGCCGAAGGGGGAGAAGGTTCTTGTTTTCTTTTGGAGAGAGATTCGACGAAAACCTGGACCAGATCCGGATCGAAAGCCCGAAGAAGAGCCCAAAAGAGGAGGATCTGGGCTAAGCCGATAACAAACATGGAGGGAATCGGGCCACCCGGCCAGAGGAAACGACCTAAGAGGCCGAGGGCTAGAGCGGGAACAAAGGCCATAAGGCCTGCCTGGCTAAGATCAAAAAGGGAATAAGCGCAACGCCGCAAAGTCCAGCCAAGATAAAAGGGAACGGGAATGGCCCAAGCAGTGAAGACACCCAAGGCCATCCCCGTTGTTCCCCAATGAAGAGCAAAGATGCTGCCAAGGATGGGAACCGTCACGGCGAGAACGATGGAACTCTTGACGATGAGATCGTTGCGCCGAGCAATACTGGCGACATCGGCCCAATGGCGAAGGCTGCCGCGCAGGAGAACGAAAACCATGAAGACACGAAAAACGGGGACCGCTGCATTCCAACTGGGACCAAAGAGCAATCGGATCAACGCGTCGCCATGCACTAAGCCCACAAGACAGGCTGTCCCAAGAAGAGCAAAGGAGGCTCGGACGCTCAGCGAGAACACCCGTCGCCGCGCGGCCCAGCTCTCCCCTCCTGCCATCATCGATAGGGACACCCTTCCCAA
>Ga0256841_1000584_pt1 | contig 36227 bp, 37 predicted proteins | sample 356308metaG_FD_185971 | JGI IMG/M metagenome (GOLD analysis project Ga0256841, IMG submission 185971) | Hydrothermal vent microbial communities from Mid Atlantic Ridge, Atlantic Ocean - 356-308 | ecosystem: Environmental > Aquatic > Marine > Hydrothermal vents | place: Atlantic Ocean: Mid... | reverse complement strand
AACCCTTTGATCCTTGGTTCGTGCTTGGGGTAAAAGAAATTTCACTCCCTTCACACGATCCCTCGGATCAATCACTTACGTACAGCGCAAAAGGCTCGGCAGGTCCCCGTCGCGGGCCTCGCGGGCGGTGTCCTGAGGAATCCGCAAGGCCTTCCTCGGACCGAACGAGGGAAAGCCGCCGCTTCAGCGGGGCCGGGGCCAGAGGCCAAGAGCAAAGCATTCAGGAGATCGTGCCGTTTCAATCAGCGGTGCTTCTTGCCCACATTCTCGATGTGGCGCAGCCAATGCCGAAAAGGGTCGAGGGGAGAGGGGCCGTTGCGCCGCCCGGGGAAGGTGGCGAAGCAACGTTCGTCTTCGTCTCCTGGGCGCGCCGAGCCCAGGGCGAGCAGGCCCAGGAAGAGCAGGCCTTCCACGATCAGGCCCAGGCCCAGGAGCATGGCGTTCACCAACGGGCGGGCGCTGATCCAGGAGCCGATCTCCCGGTAGTACTGGAGGCTGACCCAGATGGTGGCGAACAGGAGCACCACCGCCAGCAGCGAGAACAGGTTGCCCACCCATTCGTGATGCATGGAGAAGGTGCGGACACGTCGGCAAAAACCCATGGCGGTGTTCTCCTTTGCGTTCTGAGCCGGGTAAGATCGCCACATGAACATGAGTGTTTCTTATGTACCCATTATATGTTAAAGGGGCACGAAGATACCACCGACGGCGGCGGCCCATGGCGCGGTTTCTGCCGTCTCCCTGGATTGGCGGTATAGTCTGCCGGTCTTGAGTCCGGGGTCGGGGGAAATACAGGTGCAGAGATTGGAACAGTGGGTAGGCGCCTTCAACGCGGTGGTCTGGGGACCGGCCATGTTAGTGCTGATTCTGGGGGTTGGGCTCTACCTCAGTATCGGCCTGGGATTCATGCCCCTGCGGCGTTTGGGATACGGTTTCCGCATGCTGTGGCGGGGACGGCGGGACTTGGGGGCAGGTGATATCACCCCCTTTCAGGCCCTGATGACCTCCCTTTCCGCCACCATCGGGACCGGCAACATCGCCGGTGTGGCCACCGCCATCGCCCTGGGAGGACCAGGTGCTCTGTTCTGGATGTGGTGCACTGCCCTGGTGGGCATGGCCACCAAGTATGCAGAGGCGGTGCTTGCGGTGCGCTTCCGGGAACAGGACAGCGAAGGCAACCACGTGGGAGGCCCTATGTACTATATCCGCAACGGGCTCGGGCGGCGTTGGGCCTGGCTCGGCTTCCTGTTCGCCCTGTTCGGGACCGTCGCGGGCTTCGGCATCGGCAACATGGTCCAGGCCAACTCGGTGGCCGACGCCTTGCAATCGGCCCTGGGCGTTCCCGCGTGGGTGAGCGGCCTGACGATTGCCCTGTTCGCCGGCCTGGTGCTGGTGGGGGGTATCCGCCGTATCGCCGAGGTGGCGGGGGCCCTGGTGCCGTTCATGGCGCTCGCCTATGTGCTCGCGGCCCTGGCGGTCTTGGTCTTGCACCTGGAGCGCATCCCCACGGCCCTCGGTCTGGTGTTCACGCATGCCTTCACCCCCGTGGCCGCGGGGGGCGGTTTTGCCGGGGCGACGGTGTGGGCTGCCCTGCGCTTCGGTGTCGCCCGCGGTATCTTCTCCAACGAGGCGGGCCTGGGCAGCGCCCCCATCGCCCATGCCGCGGCCGGTACGGACAGCCCCGTGCGCCAGGGGACCGTGGCCATGCTTGGTACCTTCATCGATACCCTCGTAATCTGCACCCTGACCGGTCTGGTGATCCTGGTGTCAGGGGCCTGGAGCACGGGCGAGAGCGGTGCGGCCCTGTCCTCTCTCGCCTTCGCCGAGGCCCTTCCCGGGCTGGGCGGGTACGTGGTGACCTTCGGTCTGGTGCTGTTCGCCTTTACCACGACCTTGGGTTGGAGCGTCTACGGCGAGCGCTGCGTGGAATATCTGTTGGGGGTGAAGGCGATCCGCCCCTTTCGGGTGCTCTGGCTGATCGCCATCCCCGTCGGGGCGGTGCTCAAGTTGGAGTTCATCTGGTTGCTGGCCGACACCCTCAACGCCCTCATGGCGGTGCCGAACCTGATCGCCCTGGCGCTGTTGAGTCCGGTGGTGTTCCGGCTCACCCGGGAGTACTTCGAGTGATCCCGGGTCGTAACGGGCGAGGCCCCCGAGGCCGGGGTCAGAGCGAATCGTCGGCCAGGGGTTGGTCGAGCCAGCGTCCGTTGCGGTCGATGTAGGCGATCCAGTCGCTCTGGGTCCACCAGTGACTCACGGGGGGCTGCATACGCAGGAGGTAACGGCCGCTGCGGAAGAGTTCGGTCTTTTGGTGGTAACTCATGGCGGATCTCCGTTTGGTGTCCAGAACGTTGACAAAATGGGCGGCAATCGGCGCCTTGGAGATACCTAAGCATATGTTGTGCCATTTTAGTGGCGCACAGTGACGGTTCGTGCGCTCCCCCCCGCCGCCTCGGGCATGTCCTGACCTGACAGAAAAGGCAGAGATTGTCATGCGGCCGTCGTACATGGAGGGCCAGCTCTACGAGCCTGTCCCCCCTGGGCGTTATACCCGTCGCAGGTGAATACTTTGCGACTGCGGCCGCCCCTCGCCCCCCTGGGCAGTGTTGCGAAAGCTCGCCATAGTCCCCGCGATGACTCGCTTCCGCGCCTTGCCCAGGGGCACGACGACGATATATTCACCTGCGACGGGTATAGAACCGGGTCACTGCAGGGACCACGGTGGGCAATCCTACAAGGTCCAGGGATAGGGAGAGCGTGGGAGTCTAAAGATCGCATGCGATGGGTGAAACTCCCTCGCGATGGCTGGGAGTTGATCGCCGACATTGTCACCGACCAAGGGAAAAGGGAAAATGGATTTTTTCCGAGCCGAGGAGTTGCCTTATGGAACCCATTCCCTCCAGCCCCGAGCGCCTCGAGGTGTGTGGCAAACGACTGACGGCCCAAGAACTCTCTGAGGAGTACGTGCGCCTGCGTGAGCGCATGTTGCGGCTGGAAAAGGACAATCGCAAGGCTATTCTCAAGCGTCGTCAGGAACAGAGTCTGAAGCCCTATCAGGCGGAACTGATCCAGATGCAGCATTATCTGGAAGAGGAAGGGCGCCGCATGATCATCCTGTTCGAGGGACGCGATGCGGCGGGGAAGGGGGGCACCATCCGTCGTGTCACCCGCTATATGAACGAGAAACGCTATCGGGTGGTGGCCCTGGGCAAGCCCACCGAGGAGCAGCGTACGCAGTGGTTCTTCCAGCGTTACGTGGCTCAGTTTCCCCATGGGGGCGAGGTGGTGCTGTTCGACCGGAGTTGGTACAACCGGGCGATGGTGGAGCCGGTGTTCGGTTTTTGTACCCGCGAGGAATACGACAACTTCATCCACGGCGTGGTGGGCTTCGAAAAGGACCTGGTGCGTCAGGGCACCATCCTGTTGAAGCTCTATTTCAGTGTCACCAAGGACGAACAGGCACGCCGTTTCGAACGCCGCCGTACCGATCCCCTGCGTCAATGGAAGCTGAGCGAGATCGATGTCCAGGCCCAGGACCGTTGGGACGATTTCACCCAGCAGAAATACGAGATGCTCAAGCATACCCACACCGCCCACTCGCCCTGGACGGTGATCCGCTCCAACAACAAATACAAAGCGCGCCTCAATGCCATCAAGGTGATTCTCAATTCGGTGCCTTACCAACGTCTCGATCCGAGCCTCGACTTCGTGCCTGACCCCGAGATCGTCATCTCGGGGGCGCGGGAACTGGAGCTGATGGAGGCGGAACGTCTGCGCAGCGGTAAATTCATCACGTGAGGCCGTCGTTCCTCTTGCTGCTGGCGTCGCTCCTGGGCCCTGTCCCTGGGACCCACGCCGGCCTGCCCGATGTGCTGCGCCGGGTGAAGCCTTCGGTGGTGGGTATAGGCACCTTCATGGCCACGCGCCAGCCCCGGGTCTCGATCCGCGGGACGGGCTTCGCCGTGGCCGATGGGCGTCACGTCATCACCAATCGTCACGTGGTTTCGCCCTTCATCGACACCCGTCACGGCGAACATCTCGCAGTACTGTTGCCGCGTGGGCGGCGCGAACCGCGCGCCCTGGCGGCGCGGGTGGTGGAGTGCGACCGCACCCATGACCTCTGCGTGTTGCTGTTCAAGGGAAAGCTGCCACCCCTGCCCCTGGGACACGCCGCCACGGTACGGGAGGGGGAGGCCGTGGCCCTGACCGGCTTCCCCATCGGTATGGTGCTGGGCCTGCACCCCGCGACCCACCACGGGATCGTGGCCGCGATCACCCCCCTGGCTATGCCCTCGATCAGCGGCAAGGGGCTGGATGCCGACCGCCTGCGGGCCCTGTCGTCGCCCTTCGACGTGTTCCAGTTGGATATAGTGGCCTATCCGGGGAACAGCGGCAGCCCCCTGTACCGACGTGAGGACGGGCGGGTGGTGGGGGTGGTCAATAGCGTGTTCGTGAAGGGCTCCAAGGAAGACGCCCTGAGCCGCCCCAGCGGCATCAGCTACGCCATCCCGGCGACCTATGTGTACGATCTGTTGGTCAGGAACGGGCTCAAGCCCTGAATGGTAACGATTGTGGAGGGGGGAATGCCCTGTACGTCGATCTGGCGTCTTGCGGAAGAGCGCCGCGTGGGAGCGGCCTCGGCCGCGATGACTCCTGCACGGAGCGGCCACGCCCGGTCGCGGCTGAAGTCGCTCTATGTCCATGCCTGTAATGGAGAAACGCAGTGAGCCATAAGATAGAAGACGAAACCATCTATGTGGCGGGCCACCGGGGGATGGTGGGCTCGGCCATCGTCCGGCGTCTGGAGGCCCTTGGGCGCCGGCGGATATCGACCCGGACCCATGCCCAACTGGATCTGACCGATCAGCGGGCGGTGCGCACCTTCTTCGAGCGGGAACGGCCCGCCCAGGTCTATCTGGCGGCGGCCAAGGTGGGCGGGATCCTGGCCAACGATACCTATCCCGCGGAGTTCATCTACCAGAACCTGATGATCGAGGCCAACATCATGGATGCGGCCTGGCGTACCGGGGTGCGGCGCCTGCTGTTCCTCGGCAGTTCCTGCATCTATCCGCGCCTGGCACATCAGCCCATGGCCGAGTCGGAGCTGCTCTCCGGCCCGCTCGAACCCACCAACGAGCCCTATGCCATCGCCAAGATCGCCGGGATCAAGCTGTGCGAGTCCTACAACCGCCAGTATGGAACGGACTTCCGCAGCGTCATGCCCACCAATCTCTACGGCCCGGGCGACAACTTCGACCTCGAGGGCAGTCACGTGATCCCGGCCATGATCCGCAAGTTCCACGAGGCCAAGGTGGCGGGGAGGCCCGCGGTGCAGGTATGGGGCAGCGGCACCCCCCGGCGTGAGTTCCTGCACGTGGACGACATAGCCGACGCCTGCGTGTTCGCGGGAGCGACTGGGCTGGAGTCCGCGCATACCGTTCGAGGAGCTGGTCCGCGAGATGGTGGTGGCCGACCTGCGCGATGCGGAACGCGACGCCCTCTGCCGGCAGGAGGGTTACCGGACCTTCGACCATCACGAATGAGGTCCGTCCTGGGGGGCGGCCTGCGGCTCAGGCCCTCAGCACCGGCCGCCCCGCGGCCTCCAGCATGGACACTAGACGGATCAAGGGCAGGCCCACCAGGGCGTTGGGGTCGTCGCCTCGCAGGCGCTCGAACAGGGCGATACCCAGGCCTTCGGACTTGAAGCCGCCGGCACAGGCAAAGGGGCGTTCCCGCTCGATATAGGCGTCGATCTGGGCGGGGGAGAGGCGGCGAAACCGGACCTCGAAGGGGATGCAGTCCACCTGTGCCCAATCCCGGCCGCTGTCGTACAGGCACAGGCCGGTATGGAAATCCACCCGCCTTCCCGAGGCCTGGCGCAGTTGCTCGCGGGCATGTTCCCGGTCACCCGGTTTGCCCAACACTTGGTCATCGATACAGGCGACCTGATCCGAGCCGATGATGAGTGCCTCCGGGTGGCGTTCGGCGGCGCTGCGGGCCTTCGCCTCGGCGAGCCGCAGCACCAACGATCGGGGCGATTCCCCGGGCAGGCGTGATTCGTCGAGGTTCGGGGCGAAGGTCTCGAAAGGCAACCCCAGACGTTCCAGCAAGGCCATGCGGAAGGCGGAGGTGGAGGCGAGGACGAGGGGCCTTGGAGCAGGTAACATAACACGATGATCTTGTGCGGTATGGCCATGATACCGCATTCACGGCCGTCCGGCCCGGCCGCGCCGTCGGTGGATGAAGGGTATTTCGGCCACGGGTCTGTCGCCCCTGTTCTCCTGCCATGTCGAGGTGTCCGATGGAACTCTCCCTGGGATTCAAGTTACTGCTCATACTGGGCCTGATCGCGGGCAACGCCTTCTTCGTGGCCTCCGAGATCGCACTCACCTCGGCCCGGCGCAGCCGCATCAAGCAACTGGCCGACGAGGGCCACCGTGGGGCGCAGGTGGTGCGGATCCTGCACAACCAGCCCGAGCGCTTCTATTCGGTCACCCAGATCGGCATCACCCTGGTCTCCCTGGCCCTCGGCGCGGTGGGCATGGAGACCCTCAGTCACATGCTCGATCCGTTGTTCGAAGCGGCCTTCGAGGCGGTCGCCAGCGACTCGCCCCATGCGGCTCTGATCTCCACTGCCCACACCCTGTCCTACGCCGTGGGATTTCTCGTGGTCTCCTTCTTCCACGTGGTGGGCGGGGAGTTGGCGCCCAAGGTCTACGCCTTCCACAATGCCGAGGGTCTGAGCCTGACCGTGGCGCGGATCATCAATTTCCTGTATCGGTTGTTGGCCTGGCCCATCTGGCTGATGAACAAGACCGCCCGCGGCCTGCTCTGGGTGTTCGGGCAGCGCGAACTCCTGCGGGAGGAGAAGGATCTCCAGTTCTCCATGACCGAAGAGGAGATCCGCACCATTCTCAGTGCCAGCGAGCGCGAGGGGGCCATCAATCCGGAGGAGACCCGGATGATCCGGCGGGTCTTCGATCTGGACGATCACCTGACCCGTGAGGCCATGATCCCGCGCACCGAGATCATCGCGGTGCCCGAGGAGGCGCCGGTGGCCGAACTGTTGCGTCGCTTCAAAGAGGTGCACCACGAGCGGTTCCCCATCTATCGAAAGAGCCTCGACGAGATCACGGGCTTCGTCTCCATCAAGGAGATCCTCGCCAAGATCGGTGATGGCGAGGATTGGGGGGTGTTGCTGGAACGACCGGTGCAGGAGATCATGTTTCCCCCCTACATCGTCCCCGAGACCAAGCCCCTCTCCCACCTGCTGCGCGATTTCCAGCAACAGTCCCGTTACATGGCCGTGGTCATCGACGAGTTCGGCGGCACCGCCGGGTTGATCACCCTGGAGGACGTGTTGGAGGAGATCGTCGGCGAATACGACGACGAGTTCACCCGTCCCCAGCGCTATATCAAACAGGACGATGCGGGTGGCTATCTCATCGACGCCTCGATCCGGGTATCGGATCTGGAGGAGGCCCTGGGCCTGCCGTTCCCCCAGGAGGCGGACTATGTCTCCCTGGCGGGCCTGATCTATTTCAAGCTCGGCCGGGTGCCGCGCCAGGGCGATCGCCTGGAGCTGGATGTGGGTACACTCGAGGTGGCGGAGATGGACCGGCACCGGATCACCCGGGTGCGTTTCGAACGTTCTGCGCCGGCGCGGCCGGCGGATGAAGAAGGGGCGCCGGAGGGCGAGGTCCATGTCGTGACGGAGACCAAGCCCTGAATCCCGATGCCTCCGCAGGCTGAGCAGAGGGCGATGACCCTCCTCCTGGCCACCAACCGGCGACAACAGGTGCGGGTCCTGGTCAGACCCTGGTCTACGAGAGGAGGACGCAGTAGTGACAAGAGTGGTAGGCGACGTCGGGCATCTTTCGAACCGGTTGGATTCGCATGCGATCCTGACCGCGGGGCGCCAAGTCTGGTAAGCTCAACGATACCGATATCGCTGTGCCTGGCATTCGGCAGACCCAACTGAACAATCCAATCACCAGCGGCGCAAGGCACTGGGCCGAAGGAGTGAATATAATGAGTGACCAGATGGCATTGCGACGCGGTACCCTCCTGATCTTGAGCCTGACCCTGTTGACCGTGGCCGGTGCTGCGTCGGCCTTCGACTTTGGCAGGATGATGAACCCATCCAGGTGGATGGGCGGCGGACGGGATCACGACTATCGTGACGGTGCCCGTGGCTACTACCCCGGCTATGGTTATGGCGGCCCTTATGGCTATGCCCCCTATGGGTATGGTCCGTATGGTCCGGGATACGGCGGCTATGGATACGGGTATGGCCCCGCCCCCGGCTATGGCGCTCCGGCCTATGGGCGGCCCGGCCAGCCCCCCCAGCCCACTGCACCGAGCCGTCCTGAGTAGTCCCGCCGGCCAGTCATATCCTCTCCGTCACAGACGCATTCCCGGCCACTGCGTCGTCATCGCATCCCGGGGCGTCCTCGCGAGGCCCTGCCATGGGGTGCCAGGTGGTGTTTCCCAGGTCCCCGCCCGGGTGGCGAAATCGGTAGACGCAAGGGACTTAAAATCCCTCGACCTCGGTCGTGCGGGTTCGACTCCCGCCCCGGGCACCAATCACCCTCCGCAGTACGGTGGAGCGGCTCTCGTGGGCGGGCAAGCACCGCACGCGTTGCCTGCTGTCTGCGCGCCGGCCGTACTGTGCCTGTGGCGGCGGCTACGGCCGCGAGTCCCTCCATACCAGAGTCATCGTGGCTGAAGGTGCTCCCACACGGCACTCTTGCGCCGAACTGATGCATCCCATGGAATTCGCCGCGCAATTGGGCCATATTTCCTCTCTCTGTCTGGCTCGGTAGGTCGGTTTTGCCTGGAGACGCTCTGCAAGCCCCTTGGTGGGTTCATATCCTGGTCCTGATGGCCTTCTTTGGTGCTCTGGTGTTGGCGGCGGCGGAGGAGTATACGGCCCTGCGCAAGTCGAAACCCATGGTGCTGGCCGCGGGTATCGTCTGGGCGCTGGTGGGTTGGGCGGCGATGGCGGCGGGTGAGGAGCAGGGGGCGGAGCAGGCCTTGCGCGCCGCCCTGTTGCGCTACGCGGAACTGATGTTGTTCTTGTTGGTCGCCATGACCTTTGTGGAGGCCCTGAACGAGAGGAGACTGTTCCTCTATCTGCGGCTTCGTCTGGGGCATCTCAGGCTCAGCTATCGTCAGCTCTATTGGTCCGCCGGTGGCGCGGGTCTGCTGCTCTCGCCGCTGCTGGAGAATATCACCACGGTGCTTCTGCTTGGGGCGATGGTGGTGACCTTGGGTGCCACATCGCGGCGTTTCGTGGGCCTGGCCTGTATCAGCCTGCTGGTGGCCGTGAATGCGGGTGGGGTGGTGAGTCCTTTCGGCGATCTCACCACCCTGATCCTCTGGCGGGAGGGCATATCCACCGCCGAAGGCACCCTGGGCTTGACCGATTTCCTTTCCCTCTGGCCCGCGGCCGTGGTGGCCTGGGCCGTGCCCGCCCTGGTGATGTATGGGGCCGTGCCCCGGGGGCATCCCCCTCCCTGTCCGGGTGAGCCCCGGCTGAGACGGGGAGCCGTTCCCATTCTCTTCCTGTTCGCCTCGACCGTGGCCATTGCCGTCCTCTTCCGTGGCCTGTTCGGGTTGCCTGCAGCGATCGGGATGATGACAGGGCTCGGCCTGTTACAATTCTACGGCTATTATCTACGTCGTACTCATAGAGAGTCTGCCGATGGGAAGGGGCGAGGCTTCGATATCTTTCATCGCATTGCTCGTGCGGAATGGGACGGCCTGTTATTCCTCTATGGGGCGGCGGTGGGGGTTGCCGGTCTCGGCCATCTTGGTCATTTGACTTGGCTTGCTGACTCTACCTATGGGCACTTCGGTGCCATAGGCGGGAATCTCGTCGCGGGCCTCGCCTCCGCCTTTATGGAGAACGTGCCCATGGCGCTCATGGTGCTGGAGATGCGGCCGGAGATGTCCTTGGAGCAATGGCGCCTGCTCGCCTTCGTCACCGGTACCGGGGGCAGCCTCTTGGCCATCGGCTCGGCCGCCAGCGTCGCCCTGCTCGGCCTCGCCCGGGGACGCTATACTTTTGCGACGCACCTGAAATGGATGCCGGCCATCCTCATGGGCTGGATCCTGGCGATCGGGGTGGTCATGCTGTGAAGGGGGCTTCCAGGGTGGATTGGGCTGCCCTCAAGGGCAATTCGGAGTTTCAGTCGGGGGTGGTCCGGCTGGTCTTCTGGGTATCCGCCGCCTTCTATATCGGTCTGGCGGCCTGGAGGGGTTACTACCGGATCGATCTTCCGTACTCCATTGTCCTGTTCTCGGTCTACCTGTTGTTGTTTCTGGGCCTGATGCTGAGCGTCCTGTGGCGCCCGTACTGGCCGGCCCGCCGTTACTTCAGCCTGGTCATCGATGTCACCGGCATCAGTCTGGCCATCTTCATCACCCGGGAGGCCATCAGTCCTTTCTATCTGATCTACATCTGGGTGTTCGTCTCCTACGGCGCGAGGTACGGTGTTTGGCCGTTGCGGGTGGCGACTCTGCTCAGTATCCTGGCCTACAATATCGTTCTCCTGGCCTTGAACGAATGGCAGCGTCACCCCTTCGAGGCCTTCTTCTTCCTGGTCCTCCTGGGCATCCTGCCCTTCTACGAGTACACCCTGCTGCGCCGCTTGCACTCGGCCCGGGCCGAGGCCGAGCGCGCCAACGCGGCCAAAAGCGACTTTCTGGCCACCATGACCCACGAGCTGCGCACTCCCTTGAACGGAGTCATCGGCATGGCCCGCTTGCTGGAGTCCACTGGGCTGAGCACCGAGCAACGCGACTACGTCCACTCCATTTCGGCCTCGGCCCAGGTCCTGCGTGCCCTCATCGGCGACATCCTGGACCTCTCCAAGATCGAGGCCCGTAAGCTGCACTTGGAGGAAACGACCTTCGACCTGTCCCGGATCCTGCTGGAGGTCTGCATGGCCTTCGAGAACCAGGCGGTGGACAAAGGTGTCGAACTCCTCTGTCGTGTCGACCCCCAGCTCCCAGGAGAGGTCAGGGGGGACCCCCTGCGGGTGCGTCAGATTCTGTTCAATCTGGTGAGCAATGCAATCAAGTTCACCGAACAGGGGGAGGTGGAGGTTTCCGTGGATCTCTCACCCGGTGCCCAGGATCTGCCCCGGCCACATGTGCGTTTCCAGGTGAGGGATACTGGGATCGGGATTCCCCCGGACAAGGTGAAGAGGATCTTCGAGGAGTTCTGGCAGGCCGATGACTCCACCACCCGACGTTATGGCGGTACAGGTCTGGGGACGGCCATCGCCCGGGATCTGACCCATCTCATGGGAGGGACCATCGGGGTGGAGAGCGAACCCGGGGTGGGCAGCACCTTCAGTGTGCGTCTGCCGTTGTTACCCGAGGGCTTCCGTCCGAGAATGCCGGTGCCTTCGCCGGTGTTACGGGGACGGCGGGTCTGGGTACATGAGCGAAACGTCAGTACCCGTGCCTGTATCGAGGGCTGTCTCGGCCGCCACGAGGTGGAGGTGATCACCGATCTGGATTCAGGCTCTCCCCCGGATGTGTCGATCCTCGCGGATTCTCCGGCCGGAGAGGACCTCGGGATGCTGAGCATGGATCTCGTCCAGCGTATTGGCCACCCTGTACCCGAGATCTGGCTCACCTGGCCCAGTCGGCGCCTGTGCCAGGACTGCGGGTATGGGTCCCGGGTCTGCCTGAACAAGCCCTTCCTGGAAGGGCAACTGGTGGCGGCCGTGGAGCAGGCCCTGGGTGAACCGGTGGAGGAGGTCGAACGACCGCAGCCGGTGGTCCCGTCTGTGGCCGAAGGGGGGACGGGGCTCGATGTCCTGGTCGCCGAGGACAACGAGATTTCGGCCAAGGTCATCCTCACCTTCCTGCGTATGCAGGGCCATCGCGCGACCCTGAGCAAGGACGGGAAGGAGGCCTTGGAGCGGACCCGCGAGCGGTGCTTCGATATTGCCTTCGTCGACTTGCGGATGCCGGGCATGGACGGACTCGCCTTTACCCGTGCCTACCGGGAGGGCGAACAGGTGGGGCGTATGCCCATTGTCGCCCTCACCGCTGATGCCGCCGAGGATGTGCGTCAGACCTGTCTGGAGGCCGGTATGGATGCCTTTCTCACCAAGCCGGTAGCACCCGAGGACCTGGCCAAGACCATCGCCCGTTGGGTCCCCGAAGTCAGGTCGTAATCGTGGTGGCGGTAGCCGCGGTCCCCGTGGGGGCGGCCTGACGGGCCCGGGCGACCCGCTTGTCGATGAGGTTCTTGAGGGCGATGAGCAGGCCCAGGCCGAGAAAGGCCCCCGGCGGCAGGATCATGACCAGGGCGCCGTGGTACAGGTCCCCCAGGCTCAGGCTCAGTCCGTGCGCGGCCTCGCCGAACATCAACTGGGCCTGGCTGAACCAGGTGCCCTGGCCGAGGATCTCGCGCAGGGACCCCAGGGTGAACAGCACCAAGGTGAACCCGATACCCATGGCCAGGCCATCGAGCAGGGCCCGGTCGACGCGGTGTTTGGAGGCGAAGGCCTCGGCGCGACCGATGATGGTGCAGTTGGTGACGATCAGGGGAATGAAGATCCCGAGGACGTGATAGAGGTCGTAGAACCAGGCCTGCATGGCCAGTTCCACGGCGGTGACGAAGGAGGCGATCACCAGGACGAACACCGGCAGGCGCACCTCGGGTCGCACCAGGTTACGGATCAGGGAGATGGATGTGTTGGAGGCCACCAGGACCGCGGTGGTGGCCAGGCCCAGACCGAGGCCGTTGACCGCGGAACTGGTGGTGGCGAGCAAGGGGCAGAGCCCGAGCAGGGCCACCAGGGCCTGGTTGTTACTCCAAAGGCCGTCGGCGACGATGCGGCCGTAGCTCAGATCATTCATGCTTGCCCTCCTGCGCTGCCGGGGCCTCACTGGGGGCCGCGAACAGGGCCTGTTGGTGCTGTTTCACATAGATCAGGGCCTTTTTCACCGCCCCCACCACCGCGCGTGGGGTGATGGTGGCCCCGGTGAACTGGTCGAATACACCGCCGTCCTTCTTCACCTTCCATTTGGATGCCGGTGGTTTCCCCAGGGATTTCCCCGCAAAGCCCAGGATCCAGTCCGATTTCGCTTCGTCGATGCGATCACCGAGGCCCGGGGTCTCATGGTGTTCGAGCACCCGTACCCCGCCCAGGGTACCGTCGGTGTAGACGGCCATGAGCAGGTCGATGGGACCGCCATAGCCATTGGGAACCACTGGAGTGAGGATCAAGGCGACCGGTTTGCCCTTCTTGCGCGCCCGGTACACGCGGGTAGGGTCCACCCCCAACAGATCAGGGTCGTGGACCTCGATATAGTCGTTGATGATGTCGTTGTCGAAGCGCTCGTCCGGGAGGATGGCGTGCATCTTGTGGAGCATGGCCCAACGTTCGTTGGCCGCGATGCGTTCCGCGGTGGCGTGGTGGGTGAGGGCCACCAGAGTGACTCCGATGGCGGCAAAGGCAGCCAGTACCAGCCCGGCGATCCCGACCTGGAGGCTAGTCTTCATGCCCTGCCTCCCGGGCATGGGTACCGAAGACCCGTGGACGGGTGTACTGGTCGATGGTGGGGGCGGCCATGTTCATCAGCAGTACCGAGAAGGCCACCGCGTCGGGGTAACCGCCCCAGGTGCGGATGACGAACACCAATACGCCGATCAGCAGGCCGTAGATCAATTGCCCCTTGGGTGTGGTGGCGGCGGTGACCGGATCGGTGGCGATGAAGAAGGCCCCCAGCATCGCCCCGCCGCTGAACAGGTGGAAGGCGGGGAAGGGGTGGCTCTCCGGGTCCATCATCCAGAAGAGACCGGCCATGACGAGCAACCCGCCGAGCATGGAGGCGGGGATACGCCAGGAGATGGCCTTGCGGAAGAGCAACCAGAGGCCGCCCAGCAGGTACCAGTTGGCGATCCACTCCCAGCCACGGCCGCCGTAGTCACCCCACAGGGGACTCTGGCGGATCTCGCTGATCATATGGTCCATGCCCAGCTGGGTGCGCATCTCCCCCAGGGGGGTGGCCATGGTGACCGCGTCCCAGGTCAGTCCGCCGGGCGGGTGGCCACCGAAGATCACCCCCAGATAGTCCATCAAATGCAGCGGGTGTGGGGCGAGTTCCTGAATCGGTGGCCAGGCGGTCAGGGACACGGGATAGGAGATCAGCAGGAAGACATAGGCCGCCATGGCCGGGTTGAAGGGATTGTAGCCCAGGCCGCCGAACAGTTGCTTGACCACGCCGATGGCGAACACCATGCCCAGGACGCTGAGCCACCAGGGTAGGGTGGGCGGGACGGTGAGAGTGAACAGGGTCGCGGTGACCAGGGCGCTGAGGTCCATCAGGGTCGCCTTGGGCGGCCGTCCGCGCAGCCACAGCGCCAGGGCCTCCGTGGCAACGGCAGTGGTAATGGCCAGCAGCAGGGTGATGGGCACGCCCCAGCCGAAGTACCAAGTCATGGCCGCGATTCCGGGCACCAGGGCGATCAGGACCTCGGCCATCACCCGGGTGACGTCGTTGTCGAGCCGGGTGTGGGGTGGAGCGGGCGTCTTGAACTGCATGACCGGGGGTCACTCCTGGGTATCGGATCCCGCGGCCGCCGCGCGGCGGGCCTCGGCGGCCTCCACTTGGCGTCGTTGGGCGGGGGTCAGGTTCTCGGTGTTCCGGGGGGTCTTCCCCTGCGCGGCCAGGGCCGCCCGTTTCTCGGCGGCACGGCGTTTGGCCGCCTCGATGGCCGCCTTGCGGGGGTCGTCACCCTTGGCCGGGGGCTTGGCCAGGGCCGCCTTCTTCTTGCGCAGGCGCGCCTGACGTTCCCTCTCCAGGCGTTCCAGACGCGCCTGGCGCGCCTCGTGACGGCGGCGGGCGTGTTCCGCCTGGCGCCGTTCGCGTTCCCGCTCCCAGATTTCCGTCTTGGCGTAGCGGTAATACTGTACCAGGGGGATGTGGGAGGGGCAGACCTGGGCGCAGCAGGCGCATTCGATACAGTCGAACAGGTTGAAGTCCTGCACCCTGTCCAGGTCCTTGGCCCGCGCGAACCAATACAGTTGTTGCGGCAGCAGGTTCACCGGGCAGGCCTCGGCGCAGCGACCGCAACGGATGCAGGCCAGGGCCGAGCCGGGATCGGGGGCCTCCTCGGGGGTGGGCAGGAGCAGGCAGTTGCCGGCCTTGTGGAGAGGGATGCCGTCGTCGGACAGGGCGAAACCCATCATGGGGCCGCCGAGCACCAGGCGGTCGCCCCTGCCCGTGTAGCCCCCGGCCTGGCGGATCAGGTCCGCCACCGGGGTGCCGATGAGGGCCTCGAAATTGCCTGGTTGCGCGACCCCGCCGCCGGTCACGGTCACCAGACGCGAGATCAGGGGCCGTCCGCGCAGGACCGCGTCGGCGATGGCGGCGGCGGTGCCCACGTTGTGGCAGACCATGCCGATGTCCGCGGGCAGGCCGTTGCTCGGGACCTCCTTGCCGGTGAGGACATAGATGAGCTGCTTCTCCCCCCCGCTGGGATAGAGGGTGGGGATGCGCACCACCTCGATGCGTTCGTCCCCCCGGGCGGCCTCGTAGAGGGCGCGGATGGCCTCGGGCTTGTTGTCTTCGATGCCGATCAGACAGCGTTCGGCGCCGGTCAGGTGGAGGAGGATCGGTATCCCCTCCAGGATGGCCTCGGGCCGCCCGCGCATGAGCAGGTCGTCGCAGGTGATATAGGGCTCGCACTCGGCGCCGTTGAGTATCAGGGTGTGGATGGGCCGGCCGGGGTTGAGCTTGACGCTGGCCGGAAAGGCCGCCCCGCCGAGGCCGACGATGCCGGCCCAACGGATGCGTTCGCGGATCTCCGCGGGGTCGCGCGTGCCGAAATCGGGCATGGGCTCGGGCAGTTCCGCCCAGCGTTCCTCGCCGTCGGGTTCGATCAGGATGCAGGGCGCCGAGAGGCCCGAGGGATGGGGGACCGGGTGGTCCTCGATGGCCGTCACCCGGCCCGAGGTGGGGGCGTGGAGGGCGGCGCTCACATAGCTCCGGGGGCGGCCGATGAGCTGGCCCTTGAGGACCCGGTCACCCGCCTTCACCAGCGGTTCCGCGGCCTCGCCGATGTGCTGTTGCAGGGGCAGGATCAGGCGTCCCGGCAGTTCCGCCCGGAGCGGCGGGCGGGTGTTGGACAGGGCCTTGCGGTCGGGCAGGTGGACCCCGCCATGGAAGCGCCACAGACGGCGGCTGCGGCCCGAAGGCTGCGGGTAACGGTGAACGCTCAATGCCTCGAACTCCCCTTCAGATCAATTCGCCGCCACCTGGGTGGGGGCGCTCGCGGCGACGGGCCGCGTTCCTGGATAGGGCCACTTCCAGGTCTTGAGGTCCGTGGCGATGGGGTGCATGTGGATGCAGTCCACAGGACAGGGCGGCAGGCAGAGTTCGCAGCCGGTGCATTCCTCGCGCAGGACCACGTGCAGTTGCTTGGCCGCACCCAGGATGGCATCCACCGGGCAGGCCTGGAGGCAGAGGGTGCAGCCGATACATTCCTGGGGGTCGATCCAGGCCACCGCCTTGGGCTTGGCCTCGCCCCCTTCCACCGGTACCGGATCACGTCCGAGGAGGTCCGCCAGGGAGACCATCACCGTCTCCCCGCCGGGCACGCAGAGGTTGATCTCGGCCTCGCCCTTGGCCACGGCCTCGGCGTAGGGGCGGCAGCCGGGATAACCGCACTGGCCGCATTGGGTCTGGGGCAGGAGGGCGTCGATCTGATCCGCGATAGGGTCGCCCTCCACGTGGAAGCGCACGCTGGCATAGCCCAGGAGCAGGCCGAATGCCCCGGCGAGCAGGGCCATGGCGGTGATGGCGATCAGCATGAACGGCTCACTCGGACACCAGCCCGGCGAAGCCCATGAAGGCCAGAGACATGAGTCCGGCGGTGATCAGGGCGATGGCATTGCCCTGGAAGGGCTCCGGCACGTCTGCTGAGGCCACCCGCTCGCGCACCGCCGCGAACAGCACCAGCACCAGGGAGAACCCGAGGGCGGCACCGAAGCCATAGAGGCCAGACTTCACCAGGCCATGGCCCTCCTGCTGGTTGAGCAGGGCGACCCCGAGCACCGCGCAGTTGGTGGTGATGAGAGGCAGGAAGATGCCCAGCACCTGATAGAGCACTGGGCTGGTCTTGTGCATCACCATCTCGGTGAACTGCACCACCACCGCGATGACCAGGATGAAGGCGATGGTCCGCAGATAGCCCAGGCCCAGGGGTTCGAGCAACCAGGCGTTGACCAGGTAGCTGCAGATGGCCGACAGGGTGAGCACGAAGGTGGTGGCCAGGCCCATGCCGGTGGCCGTCTCCAGTTTGCGCGAAACGCCCATGAAGGGGCACAGGCCCAGGAACTTGGCCAGCACGAAGTTGTTGACCAGAACGGTGCTCACCAGGATCAGGGCATATTCTTTCATTGCGGACAGGTCGATTCGGAGACGGACACGTTGGCTCGGGTCCGGCTAAGCATAAGGGGGGGCGGGGGGGCTTACAACCTCGCCCATGCCTGGGGATCTCCCTCCTTTGATACGGGAACCACGGCCGGCCCGGCATTGATGGATCGCAAGGAACCTTCTGTGCGGTCGGCATCTGCGGATTTCCTTCCTCGGGACTCAATCGGCCTTGGAACCACCCAGACAGGGTGGCGAGTCCGGCGCCTGGCCGCCCTTGGCAAACCATTCCTCCGGGGTCAGGGTGTGCATGGCCAGGGCGTGGAGGCCGGACTGGAACTCCTCCCGCAACAGGGCGTTTACCGCGCGCTGGCGCTTCACCAGGGGTTGGCCGGCGAAGGCCTCGCACACCAGGGTGAGGCGGAAATGGGATTCTCCCTCGGGAGGGACGTTGTGCCTGGAGGTCTCGTCCTCCAGCTGCAGATGGAAGGGCTTGAATTCGGCAGTCAGGATCTGGCTGATACGTTCTTTGCGGGTCATGTCGGGGCCTCTGGCGTCATTGCTCCGGGGGCGGTCAGGATAGCCCAAGAGGATGGCGATGTCCGCGACCGCGGCCTCCCCGATGGCAGTGCCTTCGGTGGGCACTTACCCTTCTTGCCCCACCTCGCCCAGATACCCGCGCAGCGCCTCCATCACCCCGGTCACCAACGGCTCGTTGGCGGGATCCTGGAGCAGTGCCCAGTCGAGCCCCTCGATTCGTCCATACAGGCTGCGGCGGAGGTCGTCGGTGTTGCGGGTGAAGCGGTGGATGTCGTCCATGAGAAGGCCCATCTCCGTGGCCGTGGGGCCCGTGTCCAGGTGTTCGAACAGGTCCTCGAGGGCGCTGAGCAGGGGCGCGGCCTCGGGCGGAAGGCCCAAGACCTGGGGCGGAAAGTGCACGGGCCGACGGGAGACGCGCTCCACCCAGACGCGAAAGGCGAGGCGTTGCAGGGAGTGATAGAGGGGCTCCTCGGAGATCAGGAAGACCACCAGGTGGCGGGGATTGGCGAAGTATTCGGCCTGGCGAAAGGCCCAGCGCGCCTCCTGGAGGAAGCGGCAGAGGCGGATGTGCTCGCGGAAGTCGGCGCTCTGGAGTTGGTCGAGGATGAGGATGCAGTCTTCGCCCTCGGAGAAGGCGCAGGCCTCGCTCATGACCTGGTCGAAGGGGTCGATGGGGGGTTCTTCGCGGCCCTGTTCGTCCCGGCTCGGCGGCAGGATCAGGTCGGGTGGCGGGGGGTGTTGCTGGCTGTGGTCGAAATAGAGCACCCGGGGGAACTCCAGGGCGCGGGCCAGGGCGGTGGCGAAGGCGGTCTTGCGCCGCCCCGGGGCGCCCTCGACGTTGAGGCAGCGGATCCCCGGGTGCCGCCCACGCAGCAGGCAGCGCAGGGCATATTCGTAGTCGTCGTTGGACTCGAATCCATACTCGGCCATCTTCGCGCGCAGGCCGGTCATGGGGGGCTCAGCGGTCCTGGCCGGGTCTCATGAGGGGGCCGGGAAAGGGGGTGACCTTGGCGCCGCCGTCGCTGTCGTGGATCCGCGCCGGGCCCTCCTTCTCCACTTCGTCGATGCGGATCACCGCATGGCTGGGTATCAGGGTGCGCCGCACCCCCTTGAACTCCTCCTTGAGGCGTTCCTCTCCGGGGTTCACCAGCAGGCCCCCGGCCTCGCCGAACACCAGGCCTTGCAGTTCCACGAAGCCGTAGATCTCGCCCTGGTGGACCTCACGGGCATAGACCTCGTAGACCTTGGCCTGGTTGAGGAAGGTCACCCGGTATACCCGCAGCGCCTTGGATTGGGATTTTTGGTTCGCGTTCATTCGTGCATTGGGGCCGGAGGCCCGTCCGGGAATGGAGTGGCCCGCCGCGCGCACGCGCGGGCGGCCGGACTGCGCACCGGGATCCGGCGCACGACCCGGCGAGACCTGTACAGGGATGCCCGACGTCCCCCCATCAGTCGGCGGCGACGCTGCGCCAGGTGCCGTCGGGCTGGCGGCAGGCGGTGCCGTAGAGGGTCTCGCGGCGGTCGCCGATGCGCATGTCGGCGCGGAATTCGCGACAGGGCCCGGTGCTGGATGGGTAGGTACGGATCGGGGTCACCCGATAGGCGACCCCGGTATCCGGGTTGACCCAGGTGCTGGACTTCTGCGTGGGGTTGGTCTCCAGGGCCTGGGCGGCGCGTATGCGGTCCTGACGGTCCATCTCCGCGCCGAGATTGCGGCCCACGTAGCCGCCGAGCAGGCTGCCCACGATGATGGCCACGGTGCGGCCGCTGCCGGCGCCGATCTGACTGCCGACGATGGCGCCCACGGTGGTGCCGATGACGGTGCCGGTGTCCTCTTTCGTGGGGGGCTGGCAGGCCGTCAGGAGCAGGGCGAGGAGGAGGATCGGGATCTGTCTGCACATGCGCGGCGACGGAGGTTGTGTTGTCTTGAGTATACTGGACTCTCTCCATTCGGCCATGAGCATTCCATGTCCCGGCATTCACCTTCCACCCGCCTCGACCGGCGCCTGGGCCGCCTGCACCTGCGCCAGCGCCAGGGCATCGAGCGTGAACACCTGGACCTGATCTTCGGCCGCGGGCGCAACTTCTTTCACATCGAGCACTGGTATTCCATTCACGCCTGGATTCGCGGCCTGCTGCGGCTCGGCGGGCTCTATCGCCGGGGCCTGCGCAACGCCACCCGGATCCAGGTGCGTCACAACCGGGTGGCGATCCCACATCTGCCGCCGGCCTTCGCGGGTTTCACCCTGCTGCACCTGAGCGATCTGCACCTGGACACGGCCCCGGCCATCGAACTCGCCCTGATCGAGCGGGTGGCCCCCCTGGAGTACGACCTGTGCGTCATCAGCGGCGATTTCCGCGGACGCACCCACGGCGCCACCGCCCCGGCCATAGAGGCCATGGGGCGGCTGCGCGCGGTCCTGCGCGGCGAGGTGGTGGGGGTCCTGGGCAACCACGACTTCATCGAGATGGTGCCGGGCCTGGAGGCCCTGGGGATACGCCTGTTGTTGAACGAGTCCCTGGTCATCGAGCGGGATGGGGCGTGCCTGTTTCTGGCCGGGGTGGACGACCCCCACTATTATTGCACCGACAACCTGGAGAAGGCCGCCGAAGGGATCGGCACAGGCCCGGCGGTGTTGCTCTCCCACTCCCCCGAGATCTATCGCCACGCCGCCCATGCGGGCTTCGACCTGATGCTCTGCGGCCACACCCACGGTGGCCAGATCTGTCTGCCCGGCGGTCTGGCCCTGACCTACAACGCCCGCTGCCCGCGCCGCCTGGGACGGGGCCCCTGGCGCCACGGGGGGATGCAGGGCTACACCTCGGCGGGCGCGGGGAGTTGCGTGGTGCCGGTGCGCTTCAACTGCCCGCCCGAGGTGACGCTGCACCGCCTGGAGGCGGCGTCCGCTGCGGGCGCAGGATCTTGAACCGCCAGGGGATCCAGATCCCGCCGCGGGAGAAGGCCCGCCAGCCCCAGCGCAGCCAGCCCAGGAGGGCGTTGGCGAGCCACAGGGCCCAGCCCAGCATGAGCGCACGGTAGACCCACAGGGGCGCCGAGATCAGCGTCACCGCCGGGGTCTCGGGGCCGGTGCGGTCCAGATACCAACGCAGATCGTAGGCGCTGGAGCCATTGCCCGCCACCTGCATCTCGGGAGGACCGAGAAGGCCGCGCTGGACACCGTAGGCCAGGGTGCCCAGGGCCATCAGGCTGAGCAGCGCCAGGCCGATCTGCGCCAGGTTGGCGGCCCGCAGGGCACCGAGGTCGCGCCGCCCGCGTATCCCGAGGGCGAACAGCCAGGCCGCCACCAGGACCATGCCGGCCGCCGGGGTCTGGCTCAGGCCGAGGCCCAGCAGGGCCCAGTGGCGGCGGCGCAGGGGGGTGATCCGGCTGCGCCCGAGGATCAGGGCGGCGGCGAAGATAGCCAGCAACACGCCCCAATAGAGCACCGCCGGCCCCAGCAGGGGCCCGCGCAGATACAGCAGCCAACGATCGCGGGGCAGGTTGACCTGGACCGTGGCGTTGACCGAACCGAGGCCCAGGTCCGCGCGTGGGACCGTGAAGCGGGCCGTCATTCCCCCCGCCTGCCGCCAGCGCACCTCCAGCCGATGGCCGCCGGGGGTGAGCGGCAGGTCCAGGTGGCGCCCCCGTTGGCGCACGGGCTGTATCCGCCCGTCGATGGTGACCCGTTGCAGGGTCGCCCCTTGGGGCAGGGTCAGACGGTGTTGTCCGCCCTGGCTGGAGCGCCACTGCAATTCCAGGGTGGCGTCGCTGCTGCGCCTGCCCGGCACGAGACGCAGGTGGCTGCGGTCGATGGTCAGGGTGGGCCCCTCGATCCCCGGCGGGCGGGAGATGGCCAGCTCCACCACCTCGCCCGGCCAGGGGCGCCATTCGGGGCGCCAGCGGCCGTTCGGGTCCTGGCGCTGTACCACCGGGATGCCCCCGGTCTGCACGTGCCACAGGGGGGCGGCGTCGAGACGCCAGATCTCGGCCCAGGGGACCCCCTCGGGGGCCTGGAGGCGCAGCCGGGGCCGACGGGCCAGGGTGGCGTCCCAGTGGCGTTCCTGCTGTCCGGGGGCGAAGGCGACACGTGCCCTGTCTTCCTCCACCCGCAGCCCCGGAGTGGTGACCGATTCCCCGGGCAGCAAGGGGATGGAGAGGACCGCGCCGGCGGGATTGGCCGGGTCGCGGTAGACCCGGGTATGGATGCTCCACTCCAGGCCGAGACGGATCTCCCGCTCCACCTGGAAGAAGGGGGGCAGGGCCGGGGCCGACGGCTCCCCGGCGCTGGAGGCCGCGGGGGCGGGTGCCCGGCGGCGCAACTGGATCTGGCCCTGGGGGGTGCCGCGAGGATCGACCCCCTCCAGGGTCCAGCCGCTGCCCTCCAGGACCACACGCCGGGGCATGAGGGTGGCGGGGATCGGGAGGGTCGTGGTGTCGGCGGGGATCCGGGCGCGCAGCCTGAGCCGGTGATGACCCGCGCCCACCGCGGTCCAGAGGGTCCCGTCTTCATCCAGATGGGCCAGGGGCAGGGGGCGGCCGTCCTCGGAGACGCCGAGCAGGCGCCAGTGGCGGTCGTCTCCGGGCAACGGCAGGACGCTGGGGACGACCGCATCCAGGTCCACCTGGGCCTCGATCGTATCGGCCTTTGCGCCGAGGCGCAGGGTGCCGTATCGGGCGCAGTGGGGGGTGCAGTCCGGTGCTTCGAGGAGGCGTTTCTCCAGGGTCTCCAGGAGTCCCGGACCGGGGATGTCCGCGCGGGCCGGGAGGGGCGCGGCGACGACCGCCAGGATCAGGACCAGGGGGGCGCCCGGAGGCAGACGCCCGCCTCGCACCAGGGGCCAGCCGAGAGCGGCCAGGCCGAGGACCCCGAACAACTGCCACAGGCGCGTGGCCCAGGGCGGGAGCAGCCAGAGCCTCAGCTCCTGGTCCGCAGCCACCGGCCCCGTCCAGGCGAGGCGCACCCGGGTCCATCGCCAGGTCGGCAGGCCGGGCCCGGTGGTGACGCGGGCCTTGGGATCGATCTCCCGGGAGACCCCTTCGTCGGCGACTGTGGGCATCTCCTCGGGCATACTCCGGGACAGCTCCAGCGCCCGTTTCTCCATCCGCAGCGCGGACAGCGGGGCACTCTTGGGCGTCACCCGGGCCGGGGCGGGAGCGGGGGCCGGCATGGCCCGGGCGAGTTGCGGATAGAGGGCGGTGCGCACCTGGCCGATGGCGAAGGCCAGCCCCAGTACCGCGAGGACGGCCAGGGAGAGGTGGCGGTAGAGGCGCAGGAGGCCGGCGAGACGGCCCGCGGGGGCGACCCGCAACAGGGCCACGGCGGCGAGGAGGTTGAGCCAGGCCGCCACCGGCGCGCCGGGTTCCTGATAGATCGACAGCCCCACGGCGAGGGCCGACAGGCCCCAGGGCCAGGACCAGAGGCGGCCCATGGCGATGGCGATGAGCAGGGTGAGGAACAGGTCCCAGAGGCTCCAGCGGCGCAGCCACGTGGTGTCTACCTGGTCGGCCCCGCTCAGGTGCAGGAGGCGCCAGCCCGGGGGTAGGCTCAGCTCGGCCCCGAGGCCCTGGACCTCCCGGTTCCAGCCCACCGCGGGCAGCGCATCCGGGGCGCCCGCGATACGCCCATCGGCCACCAGATCGAGGGCGCCGCGGCGCAGTTCCACCCCGCGCAACCCCTTCCCCGGGGCGCTGATCACCTGGTCCTGTCCGTCCACGGAGACCCGGCCCAGATACCAGGGGGCGCGCATGTCCAGGCGCCAGGAGGCGCTCAGGGTGCCTTGCAGGTGGTCGCTGAAGGTATAGCCGCCCCCATCGAAGTCCAGCCACAGGCGCCGTTGCACGCGGATGCGGTCCGGCAGGGGCGCGGGATCGCCCCGGCGCAATACCCGCAGGGTCAGGGCCTGCCCCGGCTTCAGGGCATAGGCGGGCAGGTCGCGCCAGTCCGCGGGCAGGCGGGTGTGGCGCGGTTCCAGGGGGGTGCCGCCACGCACCTCCACCAGACGGATGCGGCGGTCGGCCTGGAAGGCCCAGACCTCCCGTGAGGGCCAGGGGGGCCGGGCGGCGGGTGGCGAGACCGCCGTGAGCAGGCGCGGGTGGATGGCGGTGATCGCTATCTCCCAGTGGCCGGGGCGCAGCTGTATGCGCAGGCGGCCGTCGGCTTCCAGGCGGGCCGGCAGGTCACCGCCAAGGGCGAGCGGGCGGAATTGCGGGGGCAGCGCGGGACCCAGGACCCGCTCGCGCTCGCGGCCCGAGACATCCAGCCGCAGCAGGGTCTCCAGGCGGGCCGGATTGCCGTCTTGCAGGCGGCGGAAGACCTCCAGGCGGAGGTGGTCCTGGGGGGTCTTCCCGCTGCCCCCGGCGGCCAGCCAGAGGGTCCCCCGGGCGTCCCGGCGCGGGAAGGGGTGGGGCTCGCCTTCGACACTCAGGGCGACGATCCCCACCGCCCGCGGGATCGGCAGCGAACGGGGTGGTCGCGGCCAGACCCAGCGGCCTTCGATCCGATGAGTGCCGGGATCGAGCCAGATCCCCGGGCGCTCGTCCTGCGGGCTCTGGATACCGGGCGCATCGTCCACCCGGATCCGCTCCGGCCAGGCCCCGGGGCCACCGGGCAGCGGCACCCGGGTACGCCCGTAGACCTCCCAGGTCTGGGCGAAACGGCCGCCCTCCCGGTCGAGTTCCAGGCGCAGTTCCCCCGGCCAGGCGCAATACCTGCGCCCGGGATCGTCGTACTGACGGGGACAGGTCCAGTCGTCGTGCCCGTAGAGCACCCAAGGGACCCACGGACGCAACGGAGCCGGGACCTCCAGCCGTTGCGCCGGCCCCGGGGACGGCGGGTGATCGACGCCTTTCCCGGGACCGGCCCAGGCCGTCCAGGTCAGGAGCGAGAGGACCAGACAACGGAGGACGGGTATCATGACGCACCTATGCAACTGCTCGACCCTCGCAGTCTACCCCGGGGCCCCTCCAGACCGCCATCAATCCGTCTCCCGAAAGTGCGCCTGACCGCCCTCCTGCTCCTCCTTTGCGCCGGGGCCGCCTGCCCCGCGGCGGGCGACCGGGACATCTGGCTGCTGGTGGACACCCAGGACCAGGTCCTGAAGGTGATGCGGGGCGAGCGGGTCCTGTGGCGGGCGGAAGGCATCGCCATCGGCCGCGGGGGCGCCGCGCATGGGCGCCGGCGCGGTGACGCCCGCACCCCCAAGGGGCGCTACCATGTGGTCCGGATCAGCCGCGACACCAGATACCACCTGTTTCTGGGCCTCGACTACCCCAACCGGGTGGACGCCGAGCGCGCCTACCGCCGGGGCCTAATCGGAGAAGGCGACCGAAAACGTATTCTCGACGCCCTCCGGCACGGCCGCCCGCCGCCCCAGGACACCGCCCTCGGCGGTGGCATCGGTATCCACGGCCTGGGGAGCGCCGACCGCGGGTTGCATCTGCTGAGCAACTGGACCCGGGGGTGCGTGGCCCTCACCAACGGGCAGATCGACCGTTTGCGGCACTGGGTACGCATCGGGACCCTGGTGTTGATCCGCTGATCGCGCGCGGGTCAGTACGGGTGCTTTCGCAATCCCAGGCGGTAGGCGACACGGGAGATGGCCAGTTCGAGGGCCATGAAGGCGGCCAGCTCGAGCATCACTTCAAGCCAACCGAGGGCCAGCCAGGGGTGCAGGACGACTAATGGCAGCAGGGACTCGGGGATCTGATCCAGGCCCAGGACACGGTCCCCCGGGGCCAGGCCGCGGCGGCGTTTGACGAAACTGGAGAAGGCGTCACCGGCCATGGCCGCCGTGGCGGTGAGTAATCCAGGGCCCCACCCCAGACCGAGGGCCCAGGCGCAGCAGGCGGTCGCCGAGAGCGAAACGATCCAGCCGCGCCAGGTACAGGAATCCCCCAGCACCCGGAGGCCGTCGGCCAGGCGCCGGCCACCGTCCACCGGCCAGGCCCAGCGCTGCTTGAGCAGATCGTAGGCGAGGACCGGGGCGCCGTTGGCCACCAGGAGCAGAAGGAGGGCCTCCAGGAACATGGGGTCACCGTGAAGGTGGCGTTCCGCGGGCGCCTTCCCCGTCCTGCCGTGGACGGGACCAAGGAGGGGCCCAAGGTCTCAACATACATTGCGGCCCTTGGGGAGATACGGGGGCCGACGCCCCCGTATCCCGGAGATCATTGACCGCTGTTCAGAGGCCGGAAGGGATAGTTGGAGTAATTGCCCCCGCTACCCGCTGGAGGCGGCGTCTGGTCGCCTCCGTAGTATTGATAGGTACGGGGAGGAGCGGAGGAAGGCGGTGCCGGAGGGGTCTGACGATGTTCCAGTTCCTCGACCCGCCGTTCCAGTTCGCGGATCCGGGCATCCTTCTGCTCCAGCTTGTTTTCGAGATCGCTCTGTGCCGCCGCCTTGGATTGAGGCGCTGGCGGCGCTCCATAGGGTTGGACACCGGGACCATAGGGCGGCGGCCCATAGCCCGCCCCGGGATAGCCATAGGGTGGAGGAGGACCCCCGTACCCGGGACCTGGACCGTAACGGCCGTCGTGACGGTCACCGTCTTTGCCCCCGAACCACTTGCTCGGGTTCATCATGTTCATGGGACCGAAGCCCGAGGCCTGGGTTACTGGGGCCATGCCCGTGGCCAGGACCAGGGTCAGGGCCCCGGAGAGGGTGGATTTCATGGACACTGCGTAGGATCCTCCGATGGGGTCTGGGAAAACGGTCACAGGGCGTATCCAGGAACTCTTCGGTTCGCAGCGGATACCCGAATCCTTCTTACCTGGGCGGAAACCTGCCGTCAAATAAGCAAGTTATTCTATTCTGGTGTCTGGCGAACGGGTCAGAAACGAGCGGCTGGCCTCAACCCAAGGCGACAGGCAGGTTCGCCCGTCGCCCTCTGGTCGCACTAGGTCATGGCCCCTGCGGGGCCGGCCCTGCAGGGGCTGCAGCGGGCGCATCATGCGCACCCGGACAACTGGCTCGCTCGCGGTGGTTTCCCTCCCGCTTGCGGCACAGGAAGAGGGGCGGGTTCAGGCCTCTTCGGCACCTTCTTGCTGAGCAACCTGCTGCAAGGCCGGCTTGCCGAGAAGCCTGCCCAGTAAGGCCTGCGAGCGGGCCCCGATGAAGGCCTTACTCAACTGGCGGTCCCTGAGAAGGAGGGTGTCCATCAGCGAAGCGTTCTGGTACAGGATGTCCGGTGCGGAGGGACTGAATGGCGTATTCAGGCTGATGCGGGCGATACGTCCGAGATTGACGCCTCGTCCATCGTCGAGCAAGAGCAGATGGGGTGCGAGTCCCTGGTTCGGGTCCGGCCTTGGAAAATCGATGACCGCCAGGAGTTCATGGGGGGTGTTCGAGAGGCGGATGCCCAGGTTGATGTCGCTGGGCTTCAACTCGACCAGATAGATCTTCTTGCCGACGGCCGCCTTCAGTGCGGCAATCTGCCGGGTATAGGAAGCGGAGGGCCAGAGCCCGCCCGTCGTGTCGACCTCGGGCGTCGAGTGGGTGGCACCCTGCTGCCGGCGATCCATAGGGACTGGCCTCCTCGTCTGTAACCGGTCGTTGCGGGCCATTCTATACGCGCTGTCAGGAAATGGACGGGCACGCTGCGCTTTAGACCATCCCAACCTGTCAATACCCCGTGGGATTGTCCCGCCTCCAGCTCTCGAACACTTCGAGGGCCGGTCCCCGCAGCAACGGTTCCATGGGCAGCCGGCGATGTTCGGGAGGCAAGATCAGCTCACGGTAGATGAAGGCGTCGTCGAAGCCGATGGCCTCTGCATCGCGCCGGTCGGCGGCATACCAGATCCGGCCGAGGCGGGCCCAGTAGGCGGCGGCGAGACACATGGGACAGGGTTCGCAGCTCGTGAACAGCCGGCAGCCTTCGAGATGGGGGCTGGCGATCCGGGCGCAGGCCTCGCGAATCGCCAGGACCTCGGCGTGGGCGGTGGGGTCGTGGCGCACCAGGACCTGGTTCCAGGCACGCCCGATCACCTCGTTGTCGCGTACCACCAGGGCGCCGAAGGGGCCACCGTCGCCGCGCTCCACGCCCTTGGCCGCGAGTCCGATGGCCTCCCGCATCCAGGCCTCTTCCGACGGCGCCGCTATGACATTCGTCAACTTGCCCCTCTAAACATAAGCGTATAATCAAAAACCAATCAATAGAAAGAGAACCCATGCCGCCATGAACCTGTGCAGCCAATGCCGGCGCACGCCTTGGCCGTTCCTGTTCACCACCTTTCTCAGCCTGGTGGTGGCCTCCATCACTTGGATGATGCTGGATCTCGCCCAGCTTGCCCCGCCGGCGCGTCTGGCCGTGTCGGGGCTGGTGTTCCTGGGGGTGGCCGCGACCCTGAGCCATTACGTCCTGGGTTGCCTGCGGCGACATTGCCGCGGTCACGGCGGCGAGCGATGATCTTCGGCCTTGCCCGCGCCTGCCAGCGGCGCACCGCATGCCAGCGCCAAAGGCCGCGGATGCCGATGTAGCCCACCAGGGCGGAGACACCGCCGCAGATGAGACAGCCGAGCAGGAAGGGCGCCCAGATCCCATTGAGGCTGTGTATCAGCCAATCCCAGGTGGGTTCGAAATGGAAATGCCCCGCGGGGTGGCCCAACACCCAGGTCCCCACCAGATAAGCGAAATAGAAGATCGGCGGCATGGTGACCGGGTTGGTGAGCCATACCAGGGCCACCGAGATGGGCAGGTTGACCCGGAACAGGATGGCGGCGCCGGCCGCCAGGATCATCTGCCCGGGGGTGGGTACGAAGGCCATGAACAGGCCCACGGCAAAGGCCCCGGCCACCGAACGGCGGTTGAGATGCCACAGGTTGGGGTCGTGCAGCAGGGTGCCGAAGATGCGCAGATGCCGATTCCTGCGGATCTCTTCGTGATTCGGCATGTAGCGTTTTATGAAGGCCTTGGGCATGGAATTTCAATAGACTCGACTGTGGCTTTTGCGCTGTTTCGAGGGGGGCGTACCTCGCGGACCGGCATGGCACGAGGCCCTGGTCGTCCTGTGGGCCGGTCCTCGCGACGCCCCCGGGCATTGAGCATCCTGGACGGGGCCCACCACGCTCCCGGCCACGCCTAGAGTATACCCGTCACACGCGGAGATGTGGCTCTTCGGGGGCCTCTCCCGCACCCCGGATCAAGGAAGGACCTTTTCAACACCCTGCGACAGAAACGGAAACAGGGGTTGACCTGGAGTCGACTCCAGGATCTAGGCTCTCGCCACGGTCGTCCATTTCCGCCACAGCGGATGCACCCCGCGCCGCCGCTGAGCGGCAGCCACATGTGCGCTTCCGGGTGTGAACAACGGCGCGGGCGGCCCTTTGTCCCCGGGACGAGACGAGGCCGACAACCATGCATCATTCACGAAGATTCCGCTGGATCGTGGCGCTGCTGAGTGGATCCCTGTCCCTGCCGGCGCCGGCCCACGATCCCGTCTTCGGGATCGGGCCCCACGTGGTCTATCAGGGGGCGTGGAGATCGCGCTCGAGACCGCGGCGGAAAAGGCCGGCGACGAGAAGGAACAGGAACTGGCCCTGGAGCTGACCTATGGCCTGACCGGTGACTGGGCGGTGGGCGTGGACCTGCCCTGGAGGCGCAAGGAGGACGGCGCCGACCGCAGCCGAGGGCTCGGGGACGTGGCCTTGTTCACCAAGTACCGTTTCTGGCGGCGGGACGCCCTGGGCCTCCAGGAATCGGCGGCCCTGGCGCTGAAGGTCGTCACCGACAGCGCCGATGCCGCCACCTCGCCGCCCCTGGGCAAGGGCACGGCCGACGCCATCCTGGGCCTCACCTGGGGCTACGAGTCGCGTAAATGGTACCGCTGGGCCAGTGTGCGCTACCGCTACAATGGTGCCGGTCGGGCCGGTGTGGACCGGGGCGACATCCTGCGCCTGGATCTGGCGGGCGGCATCCGGCCCAGGCCGGGCGGCTACCTGGAACCGGATACGGTCTGGCTTTTGGAACTCAATGGAGAGATTCAGCAGAAGGCGCGTCTGCACGGGCAGGACCTGGCCGCCACGGGGGGCACGCAGTGGTTCGTCTCTCCCGGGCTCTTCTGGACCCTGCGCAATTTCGCCGTCAAGGCGGGCGTGCAGATCCCGGTCTACACCGAGCGCAACGGCGACCGGCCGGATGCGGACTACCGGCTGCGGCTGATTCTCGAATGGCATCTGTGAAGGCCGTTTTCGTAGCCCTTGCAGGGGCCCCGGCGAAGGAGGGGGCATGACAACGAGCACCCGCGAGAGGTCCGCCGTGAGGCGCCGCCAAGGCCTGACCTGGCTGGCCCTGTTCACCACCACCGGCACGCTGTTGTGCTGTGCCCTGCCCATCGTCCTGGTCTCGCTGGGCCTGGGCGCCACGCTGGCGGCCCTGACCAGCAGCCTGCCCTTCCTCATCGACCTCAGCCGGCACAAGGTCTGGATCTTCGCCTTTTCCGCGGTGATGCTGATCCTGGCCGGCTGGGCCCTGTACCGTCCGGACCGGGCCTGCCCCGCCGACACGGAACGGGGCCGGGCCTGCGACCGCGCCATGGTCTGGAACCGGCGGATCCACCGGGTGTCGGTGGCGATCTGGGGCCTCGGTTTCTTCGCCGCCTACCTGGCGCTGCCCCTGCGCCGCTGGTTGGGCGGCTGAGGTCCCGGCCGATGCCAGGGCGGGGAGGCCCCTCGCCCCTGGTCGCGGGGCCCCAGGCGGCCTGGCGGGATGTCTTCTCGCGCGCTAACCTCCCGGCCATGGAATGGCAGACAGGCGCGCCCCGGTCTCTTCCCCCGTTTCCTTGGGCGGTGGCGGCCTTCGTGGCGGGCGTCTGTGTGCTCCAATGGCAGCCGCGGCTGCCGCCGCTGTGGTTTCCGCTGTTGCTGGTGGTGTTGGCGGGAGGGGCGCTGCGTTACCGGCCGCGCCTCGGTGGCCTGTTCCTCGCCCTGGTCGTGGGCATCGCCTGGGCCGACTGGCGGGCCGGGGAACGGCTCGATCAGGCCCTGCCGGCGGCCCTGGAAGGACGGGACCTGACCCTGGAGGGCACCCTGGTGGGTCTCCCCGAGACCCGTCCTCGCGGCCGTCGATTCCTGTTCCAGGTGGATGCGGACGGAGCACAGGGATTCCATGGGCGGGTCCGGTTGAATTGGAACCGGGGAGCGCCGCCCCTGGTCCCCGGAGACCGCTGGCGTCTGCGGGTGCGCCTCAAGGCCCCGCACGGGTTCGCCGACCCCGGGGCGTTCGACTACGAGGGCTGGCTGTTTCGCGCGGGCATCCAGGCCACCGGCTACGTGCGTCACCCACGCGCGGCACGCCGCCTCCCCGGTTGGGACCGGACCCGGGCCCTGGACCGGATCCGCTTCCGTCTGCGCGAGCGGTTACGGGCCCTCATCGGCGAACGCCCCGCCCTGGGGCCCTTGCTCGCCCTCGTTCTCGGCGACCGTTCGGCGATCGCGCGGGAGACCTGGGAGACCCTCACCCGCACCGGGGTCAATCACCTGTTCGCCATCTCGGGCCTGCACGTAGGGATCCTGGCGGCGCTGGGCTTCCTTCTGGTGGAGCGGGTCTGGCGGCTCAGCCCGCGCCTGCTACGGCGTCTCGCGGCGCCCCGCGCGGGGGCGCTGGCGGGCATGGCCGCGGCCCTGGGCTATGCGGCGCTGGCGGGTTTCGCCATCTCCACCCAACGCGCCCTGGCCATGACCACGGCGGTGCTCCTGGCCGTGGTCCTGGGGCGCGCCCTCCGCCCCGTGCAGGTCTTCGCCCTGGCCGCCTTCGCGGTGGTCGCGTGGGACCCCCTGGCGGTGACCGCCGCGGGGTTCTGGCTCTCCTTCGGGGCGGTGGCGGCCCTGCTCTGGGCCCTGGGGGCGCGGCCGGGGTGCGGCCGCGGGGTCCGCTGCCTGGGGCGCGCCCAGGGGGCCGTGGCCCTCGGCCTGGCGCCGCCCCTGCTGGGGCTGTTCGGCCGCGTCTCCGTGGTGGCCCCGCTGGTGAACCTGGTGGCCGTGCCCCTGTTCGGGTTGCTCCTGCCGCTGATCCTGGGGGCCTCCCTGGTCGCCCTCAGCGGCCTTTGGGCGGGTGCCCTGGACCTCCCCGCCTGGATCCTGGAGCAGGGCCTGGCCGCCCTGGAGGGGCTCGCCGCGCACCCCTGGGCGGCCTGGAGTCCGCCGGCGCCGCCGCCCTGGAGCCTGGGCCTGGCAACGCTGGGCGTCGCTGTGTTGCTGGCCCCGGCCGGGCTGCCCGGGCGTCCCCTGGGGGTCCTGTTGTGCGCCCCCCTGTGGCTCCTGCGGCCCGCGGGACCGCCGCCCGGGGCCTTCGACTTCACCCTGCTCGACGTGGGCCAGGGCCTGGCCGCGGTGGTCCGGACCCGAGGGCATTGCCTGGTCTACGATACCGGGCCGCGTTTCCCCAGCGGTTTCAACACGGGCGATGCCGTCGTTCGCCCTTTTCTCGCCCGCCTGGGCCTGAGCCGGGTGGACACCCTGATCCTGAGTCATGCCGACAACGACCACGCGGGGGGACTGGCCGGCCTGGTGGGCCGGGTCTCCCTCGGCCGGGTGTTGAGCGGTGAGCCGGCACGGATCGGCCGGGGCCTGAGGGTGGAGGCCTGTCGGCCGGGGCAGGCCTGGGACTGGGACGGGGTGCGCTTCGAGATCCTGGGCCCGCCGGTGCTCGACCGGGGCAACGACAGCTCCTGCGTGCTGCGGGTGGCCGGCCGTGGCGGTGCGGTATTGCTCACCGGCGACGCCGGGCGCGAGGCGGAGGCGTGGCTGGCCCGACGCTGGAAGGACCGCCTCGCGGCCACCCTGTGGGTGGCCGGCCATCACGGCAGCGCCACCTCCACGGGCGCCCCCCTGTTGGCCCGGGTGCGGCCGGAATGGGTCTGGTTCGCGGCCGGTTATCGTAACCACTGGGGCTTTCCGCGGCCGCAGGTGGTGGCACGGGTACATGCCGTCCACGCCCGTACCGCCGATACCGTCTCGGGCGGGGCCCTGCACATGCGCTTCGGTCCGGGGGACATGCACTCGCCCTTGGCGGCCTGGCGGGAACGGGCGGCCCGCTATTGGACCCACCGCCCCATGAAGTATGATTGACCGCCCGCGCAAACCCCGAGGAACTGAGCCATGCTGGATCTGATCGAATCCGGGGGCCTCCTGATGTGGCCCATCATCGCCTGCTCGATCGTCGCCATGGCCATCGTCCTGGAGCGTCTCTGGACCCTGCGTAGCCGCCGGGTGATGCCGCCGGATCTGGTGTCGCGGGTGTGGCAGTGGCACCGGGCCGGGCAGCTCACCGACGAGCGCCTGCAACACCTCAGGACGGCATCCCCCCTGGGCTGCATCCTGGCCGCGGCCCTGGTCAACCGCCATCACGGGCGCGAGGTGATGAAGGAGGCCATCGGCGAGACCGGGCACAAGGTGGTGGCCGATCTCGACCGCTACCTCAATTCCCTTGGCACCATCGCCGCGGTGAGTCCGCTGCTCGGCCTACTGGGCACGGTGATCGGCATGATCAAGGTCTTCACGGTCATCACCAGCGCCGGCGTGGGCGATCCCGAGGTCCTCGCCGGGGGCATCTCCGAGGCCTTGCTGACCACGGCCGCCGGCCTTTCCGTGGCCATTCCCACCTTGATCTTCCACCGTTACCTGGAAGGGCGGGTGGACCGCCTGGCCATCTCCATGGAGGAGATGGCCCTGCATCTGGTGGACGTGATCGAGGGCCAGCGGGAGGACGAGATATGAGCGAGACGCGACTGCGGCCGCGGCGGCGGCCGCGGGTGGACGTGAACCTCACCCCCTTGATCGACGTGGTCTTCCTGTTGTTGATCTTCTTCATGGTGTCCACCACCTTCAACCGCTACTCCGACATCCGCGTGGAGTTGCCGCAGGGGGGGGGCGAGAGCGAGGAACGCCAGCCGCAGGCCGTGGAGATCGAGATCGATGCCCAAGGCAACTATTACGTGAATCGCAAGGAACTGGTGAACCGCTCACGCGAGACCTTGGAGCGGGCCTTGCGGCGCGCCCACAAGAAAGGCGCCCCCCCGCGGTTGGTGATCGCCGCCGATGCGCGCACCCCCCATCAGGCGGTGATCACCGCCATGGACGCCGCCGGCCGGGTGGGGCTGGACCAGATCCTGTTCGCCACCTCCCGCGGGGCCACCGGGGAGTGATCCGGATGGAGGGGGTCTGGGCGCGGCGCGGCGCCCCGACCTGGGCGCTGTGGCCATTCTCGGCCCTGTTCTGCGCCGCGGTGGCGCTGAGGCGCCGGGCCTATGGGCACGGCCTGTTCCGACGTCAGCGCCTGCCGCGGCCGGTGATCGTGGTGGGCAACCTGAGTGTGGGCGGGACCGGCAAGACCCCCCTGGTCGCCTGGCTCGCCCAACACGCGCGGGCGCGGGGACTGCGCCCGGGGATCCTGGCGCGCGGCTACGGCGGGCGTTCCCGGCATTGGCCACGGCGGGTCTCGCCCGGGGACCGGGCGCGGGAGGTGGGCGACGAGCCCCTGCTGTTGTCCCGGACCACCGGGGTCCCGGTGGTGGTGGGGCCTGACCGGGTGGCCGCGGGGCGTCTGCTCGGCGACGCGTGTGATCTCCTGATCTCGGACGACGGCCTGCAACACTACGCCCTGGAACGCGACCTGGAGATCGCCGTGGTGGACGGTGAGAGGCGCCTGGGAAACGGCCTCTGTCTGCCGGCCGGGCCCCTGCGCGAACCCCCGCGCCGCCTGGCCGAGGTGGATCTGGTGGTGGCCAACGGCCGGCCCGCGGCCGGCGAATTCACCATGTACCTGCGGCTGGGCGAGGCGGTGTCCCTGACCGATCCCGGGGACAGACGGCCCCTGACCTCCTTCATTCCGAGGCGGCCCCTGGCCATGGCCGGGATCGGCCACCCGCAACGCTTCTTCACGGCCCTGGCCGCCGCCGGCCTGGACTGCGAGACCCACGCCTTTCCGGACCATCATCCCTTCTCCGCCGCCGACCTGGCCCCCTTCTCCGGGCGCCCCCTGTTGATGACGGCCAAGGATGCGGTCAAATGCGAGCCCTTCGGCGGCGCCGATATGTGGTATGTTCCCGCCCAGGCGGTGCCGGAGCAGGCCTTCGTGCATCGAATCGACACCTTTTTCGACACCCTCCCGAGCCATGGATAAGAAACTCCTCGATATCCTCGTCTGCCCCCTCTGCAAGGGTGAACTCCGTTACGACAAAGAGGCCGCGGAGCTGATCTGCCCCCGCGACCGCCTCGCCTTTCCCATCCGCGACGGTATCCCGGTGATGCTGGAGGACGAGGCGCGCAGATTGCCGGCGGATACGCAGGATGCCCCGGCCTGATGGGATTCTGCGTCGTCATTCCGGCCCGCTACGGCTCCACCCGACTGCCCGGCAAGCCCCTCCTGGAGATCGCCGGCCGGCCCATGATCCGGCATGTGTGGGAGCGCGCCGTGGCCAGCGCCGCCGAGGAGGTGGTGATCGCCACCGACGACCCCCGGGTGGCGCGATGCGCCGAGGACTTCGATGCCCGGGTGTGCCTCACCGGCGGCCATCACCGCAGCGGCAGCGACCGCATCGCCGAGGTGCTCGAACAGCTCGCCTGGCCCGAGGAGCGGATCGTGGTGAACCTCCAGGGTGACGAGCCCTGTACGCCGCCGGCCCTGCTCAATCAGGTGGCCGAGGATCTCGCCGAGCACAGTGGGGCGGCCATGACCACCCTGGCGGAGCCGATCAGGGAGCGCGCCGATCTGTTCGATCCAGATGTGGTCAAGGTGGTCACCGACGCCGAGGGCTATGCCCTGTATTTCTCGCGCGCGCCCATCCCCTGGCACCGCGACGAGTTTCTGGAAGGCGACCTGCCGTTGCCCAAGCACACCGATTTCCGGCGTCACCTCGGCATCTATGCCTACCGTGCGGGATTCCTGCGCCGCTACGTGAACTGGAGCCCGGCCCCCCTCGAACTGGCCGAATCCCTGGAGCAGTTGCGGGTGCTCTGGCACGGCGAACGCATTCACGTGAGCCGGGCGGTGGAGGCGCCGGGGCCGGGGGTGGACACACGCGACGACCTGGCCCGGGTGGAGGCCCTGCTGGGTGCCGGGCGGTGCGGGGCCTGAGGGCAGGGGTCCCGGAGAAGGACGGACTCTTCGCTGGTCTGTCCAAAGGCGGCGTTGGGCACGGCCTGCCCTGTATCTCCGCCTTGGGTGGAGTTCCGGCCTCACAGGCGGGTCCGTCCCCCTTGTGACGAGAGGTTGATAAAACCCTTTCCTGGGCCCTTGCCCCCACTGATCCGGAAAAAGCGACGTCCCGGTTCCTTTTTTTCAATTGCTTA
>Ga0256841_1000583_pt1 | contig 36586 bp, 34 predicted proteins | sample 356308metaG_FD_185971 | JGI IMG/M metagenome (GOLD analysis project Ga0256841, IMG submission 185971) | Hydrothermal vent microbial communities from Mid Atlantic Ridge, Atlantic Ocean - 356-308 | ecosystem: Environmental > Aquatic > Marine > Hydrothermal vents | place: Atlantic Ocean: Mid... | reverse complement strand
CGCTCTTTTCCAGCTCCCCCAGCCCCCGGATGCCGCCGACGAAATCGATGCGGGCATCGCGGCGGGGATCGGTGATGCCAAGTACCGGGGCGATGAGCTGATCCTGCAGCAGGCTCACGTCCAGCCGGGCCACCGGATCGTCCGCCGGGACCCTGTCGGGATGGATGCGCAGGCGGTACCAGCGGCCGTCCAGATAGAGCCCGAATTCGCCCGGCTGCTGCGGCTTCACCGGGGCTTCGGACGGTTCCACCGTGAAGGCTTCGCCAATGGCGTCGAGAAAGGCCGCAGGCGTGAGGCCATTGAGATCCCGCACCACCCGGTTGTAGTCGAGGATCTGCATCTGATCATCGGGGAACAGCACGGCCAGGAAATAGTCCGCCGCCCCGCCCCCCTGCCCGGCCGCGCGGCGCTGTTCCGCCACCCGCGCGGCGGCAGCGGAACGATGGTGGCCGTCGGCGATATAGAGGTTTTCCATGGCATCGAACGTGCGGGTGAGGGTGTCGATGATCCGGGGATCGTCGATGATCCAGAAGGTGTGCCTCACCCCGTCGTCGGCGGTGAGATCATACAGGGGCGGTTCCGCCATGACGCGCTGGACCAGATCATCCACGGTGGCATCGTGCCGGTAGGTGAGGAACACCGGCCCGGTCTGGGCATTGAGGGCATCGATCTGGCGAACCCGATCCGTTTCCTTGTCGGGACGGGTGAACTCGTGCTTGCGGATCCGGTTGCTTTCATAGTCGGCCACCGAGGCGGCCGCCACCAGCCCCACCTGCTGGTGATCGCCCATGATCAGGCGGTAGAGGTAGTACACGGGCCGGTCTTCCCGGGTGAGGATCCCCTCGTCGATCAACCGCGCCAGGTTTTCGGCGCCCCGTTCATACACCGCCGGCGCATGGGGATCGGTGCCCTCGGGAAGATCGATCTCCGGCCTGGAAATGTGCAGAAAGCTCCAGGGACGCCCACGGGCCCGGGCCCGGGCCTCTTCGGTATTCAGCACGTCATAGGGCGGCGCCAGCACGTCGGCGGCATGTTCGGGCACCGGCCGCAGGCCGGCGAAAGGCACGATCAGGGACATGGGGGTCTTCCTCGGACTTGGGCAACAAGCCGCGATTGTACTGGTCTGCCAGCAGTGCGTCATGTCTCGCCCAGACGCCGGATCCGCTCCTCGAGCGCCGGATGGCTCATCAGCAGGATCCGCAGCCGGTGATGCCAGCGGCCCGAGAGACCGAACCGGGCCACCCAGGCAGGACAGACCAGGGACTGCTCGACTTCCAGGCGACGCAATCGTTCCAGGGCCGCAGCCAGGTTCGCCGATCCCACCAGCCTGGCGGCCGTGCGATCGGCATCGAATTCCCGTCGCCGGGAGAACCAGCCGCTCAGCAGGCTGGCCAGCCAGCCGTGGCTGAGCTGGGTCAGCAGGAGCGTGGTGTAATAGCCGAAACCCGGCCCCGGGCGGCGCAGCAGTCCCTGATCCACGAGCCGGCCGATAAGCCGGGCCGGTTGCACGGTCACCAGGTTCACGGCGCTGTTGAGCCAGGCAAGGGTGCGCAGATCGCCATTGATGATGTGGGCCAGCTCATGTGCCAGGACGGCGCGAAGGGCTTCGTCGTCGAGGGTCTCGAGCAGTGCCCGCCCTACCACGATGCAGGCCGAGCGGCGGCCGAAACCGAGGGTGAAGGCGTTGCACAGGGGCGCTTCCACGAGACCCACCCGGGGGGCCGGCACACCGGCGCGACGGGCCAGCTCCCGCACGTGCATCAGCAGGCGCAGTTCCCTTGCATCGGCCGGTTGCACCACGGGCCGCACCCCCAGCCAGCGTCGGCTCAGCGGCGCCGCGCCCAGCCACAGGAGCGCGGTGCCCAGGGCGCTGAACAGCACCAGCAGCTCGGCCGCCTCCAGACGTTTCACCGCCAGCCAGCCCGGCAGGGCCGGAAACAGGGACAAGGCCAGCCCCATGGCCAGCCAGACCATCGCCAGCATGAACAGGGCCTGGAGGTTCTCCCGCCAGGTGCCGAGGCGCAAGGATCCATCGAGTTCAGTACAAGTTCGCATGAAAAACGGGAACGGGTTCACGATTTCCGGCATTTTCAGGAGGATGCCCTGCGTATACCAACATTTACGGTATAGACTTGTGTCAACCGGAGTGCATCCCAGATGAGGCATAATAGAACCAATACCCGCATTCCGGCCAGTCCAGCTCCGGCATCCGCAGCACGCCCATCCCGCCCATCCGCACCCATGACCCAGCACAGCGACAATCCACCGCCGATTTCCCGCCTCCAGTGGCTGCGCCTGCTGCCGCGCCGGTTGCGGCTGGCCCTGCGGGATTTCATCAGCACCCACACCCCCGCCTATTTTCCCATCGCCTACAAGCTGGCCCTGGTGCTGTTTCTGCTGATCAGCGCCGGCATGGGCACCCTCGGCCTCATCATCGTCCAGAACCAGACCGAGCTGTTGCGCAACCAGATCAACGATTTCGGCCAGGCGGTGGTGGACCAGCTCGCCGAATCCTCCAAGGAACTGGTGCTCTCCGACGATCTTCTCGGCCTGATGGTGGTGGTGAGCAACATCGGCAGCAACGACAGCGTACTGGGGACCGTGGTCTACGCCGACAACGGCAAGGTGCTCGCCGCCGCCGGGATCCAGCCGGCGGACGACATCATCCGTCTGTATGCCCGCTCCCATCGCATCGGCGAGGAGAGCTACAGCGTGGAATGGACCGCCAGCGACAACGAGGGCCGGCCGGTGGATGCGATCTCCTTCATCGCCCCGATCCGCTTCCAGAAGGTCATTGCCGGTCACGCCCTGGTCACCTTCAGCCGGGAGCGGCTCAACCAGTCGCTGCACGACACGATCAGCGCCATCGTGCTGGCCACGGCCCTGATGATCCTGCTCGGCATCGTCATCGCCTTCTACATGGGTGATCGGCTCACCCGTCCCATCCACCGCCTGATGGATGCCAGCCGTGCCCTGCACCAGGGGCACTATCCCGTGGCCGTGAGCGAACGGCGCAACGACGAAATCGGCTACCTCACCGAGGCCTTCAACAAGATGGCCGAAGGGCTGCTGGAGAAATCCCAGGTGGAGAACGCCTTCTCCCGCTTCGTCTCGCCCTCGGTGGCCAAGCAGATCATGGCCAACCTCGACCACATCCGGCTCGGCGGCAAACACGTTGAGGCGACGGTGCTGTTCGCCGACATCGTGGGTTTCACCCGCTTCTCCGAACGCCTGCCACCGGAAGAGGTGGCCAGCATGCTGAACGAATACTTCTCCTACATCAGCCTGGCCAGCGAGCTGTACCACGGGACCATCGACAAATACATGGGCGACTGCGCCATGATCGTCTTCGGCGTCCCCGAAGACGATCCCGAGCACCGCTTCAATGCCCTGGCCTGCGCGGTCATGATCCAGAAACTGGTGGCCCGCCTCAACGTGCAGCGGGCACGTGACGGCCGCCCGACCATCCATTTCCGGATCGGCGTCAACAGCGGGCCCATGCTGGCCGGCAATCTCGGCTCGGCCCAGCGCATGCAATACACGGTGGTGGGCGAATCGGTGAATCTGGCCTCGCGCCTGCAAAGCGTGGCCGAACGGGATCAGATCGTCATCGCCGAACCGCTGTACACCCACAAGGACGTGCAATGGCGCATCGAAGCGCAACGCTTCCGCTCCATCAAGCTGCGCGGGATCAGCGAACCGGTCTCCACCTACGTGGTCACGGACGTGGCCCGGGCCTGGCGAACGGCCATGGAAAGCCAGATCGCGGAAATCCTCAGCACACGGGTCGTGGCATGATCCCCACCCTTTGCCGTGTGCCGCCAATCATGGCCGCACTGAGGCTGTCCCTGCTGACCCTGCTTCTGACCGGCCTGCCCGGCTGCGCCTTCCTGGCCTCCTTCGGCAGCCATCTGCCGGCGACCATCGAACAGCAAATCGCCGCGGGCGAGTACGGCAAGGCCCTCGACACCCTGCGCTGGATCAAGCCGGATCACCCCCACTATGCCCGGCTCATGCAACTGCGGGAAATCGCCCGCCGGAAGGCCCGGCAACTGGAAAAACGCACCCTGCAGGAGACGGCCCGGCTGGAAAAACGGGGCGACTGGTACGGTGCCGAACAACGCTACCTGAAGGCGCTGGAACGCTATCCCCAAAGCGAAAGACTGCGCCAGGCCCACATGGCCTTCCTGGCGCGCCGAGAACGCTATCTGCACAAGCTGGAACTGGCTCTGCTGATGAACCGGGCCAACTGGCTGATCCAGAATGCCCCCATCCGTACCGAGGTGGTCCGTGTCCTGCCCGAGGACTACCGGCGCTACCCGGCCCTGCGGGACTACGACCGTCAGGTACGCAAGACCGCCCGCGGTCTGGATCAGTGTCTGCACGAGGCGCTCGATGAAAAGCGTCCCGCCTTGCTCGAAGCCTGTCTCGAACTGCGCCTCAAACTCGATCCGCAACACCTCGACAAGACGCTGATCGGCGCGGCCCGCAAGACCCAGGCCGCCTACCAGGCCCGCAAGCGCCGCAAGGAGAACGACACCACCCGCGCACTCATCGCCGAACTCAAGCAGGGTTTCAGCCACGACAACCTGCTGCGCGCCCGCCAGCACCTCGACCGCTTGGCCGAGCACCCGGCCCCCGACGCCGCCTCCCGCAAACTGCGCCGCGAACTGGAAGCGCAGTTCCGGCAGGGCATCGAACAGGGCATCGCCGCCGGCCGCAAGCGCTACAGCCGCGGCGACGTGGCCGGCGCCCTCGCCATCTGGCAATCCCTGGCGAAAATCGATCCCGACAACGAAAAACTCGCCGATCACATCGCCCGCGCCAAACGGGTGCTGGAGAAACTGGAACACCTGCGCAAGGAGGGCGCGGAAATCACGCCGCCCAGGGGGAGTGGCGAGTAAGGGACGTGTGTCGTTACCCGCTACCCGGATCATCGCGGCTTGCGCCGCGCCTGCAGCCTCAGGCCGGTTCGAGGCGTTCCACGTTGCGGAAGCCCTGGGGAAGGAGGTGGCCGCGTTGGGCGCGTTCACCGGTATAGGGTTCCATTTCGGCGGGTTTGAGGGTCTTGTGGCGCTTGCCGGCGAAAATCTTCAGGCTCTGGTCTTCATGGAAAACGGTCAGGGCCACCAGGTATTCCTCCCGTGATTTCAGCTTCTTCGACGGGATGTTCATGATCTTCACGCCCTTGCCCTTGGGCAGTTCGGGCAGTTCACCCACGTGGTGGATGAGCAGCTTGCCGAGGTTGGAGACGGCGGCCACCCAGTCGTGTTCGGGATCGGGCACCGGCACCGGGGGCAGCACCCGGGCGCCTTCGGGCACCTTGAGCACGGCCTTGCCCTTCTTGTTGCGGGTGACGAGATCGCCCAGTTTCGCCACGAAGCCGTAACCCGCATCGGTGGCCAGCAGCCAGCGATCCTCGGCATCGCCGATCAGCACGCCGCGGAAGGTGGCCCCGCTGGGCGGGGTGAGCCGGCCGGTGAGCGGCTCGCCCTGGCCGCGGGCCGAGGGCAGGGTGTGGGCAGGCAGGGCGTAGGTGCGGCCGGTGGAGTCGATGAACACGGCCAGCTGGTTGGTCTTGCCCCGGGCGGCGGCCAGAAAGGCATCGCCGGCCTTGTAGCTGAGGCTGGCCGGATCCACGTCGTGGCCCCGGGCCGCCCGCACCCAGCCCTTTTCCGAGAGCACCACGGTGATGGGCTCGGCACTGATCAGGGCGGTCTCGTCGAGGGCCTGGGCGGCGGCGCGCTCGACGAGGGGGGAACGGCGGGCATCGCCGTGTTCCTCGATGATGGCCTTCAGTTCCTTCTTCAGCAGGGTCTTCAGGCGCGCTTTCGAGCCGAGGGTCTTCTCCAGTTCGGCCTTCTCTTTCGCCAGATCCTGCTGCTCACTGCGGATCGCCATCTCCTCGAGCCTGGCCAGATGACGCAGCTTCAGCTCAAGGATCGCCTCGGCCTGTGCGTCGCTGAGCTCGAAGCGCTGCATCAGCACCGGCTTGGGCTTGTCGTTCTCGCGGATGATCCGGATCACCTCGTCGATGTTCAGATAGGCGATCAGCAGACCATCGAGGATGTGCAGACGCTTGCTGACCTTGTCGAGCCGGTATTGCAGGCGGCGGGTGACCGTGTCGGTGCGGAACTGCAGCCATTCCTTCAGCATCTCCCGCAGGTTGCGCACGCCGGGGCGGCCGTTGAGGCCGATCACGTTCATGTTGACCCGGTAGGTCTTCTCCAGATCGGTAGTGGCGAACAGGTGCGCCATCAGGGCCTCGGTGTCCACCCGGCTGGAGCGGGGCACGATCACCAGGCGGGTGGGATTCTCGTGGTCCGACTCGTCGCGCAGATCCACCACCATGGGCAACTTCTTCGCATTCATCTGGCTGGCGATCTGCTCGAGGATGCGCGCCGGCGAGGCCTGGTACGGCAAGGCGGTGATCACGATGTCGCCGTTTTCCTTCTCGTAACGGGCCCGCATGCGCAGGCCGCCGTGACCCTGTTCGTAGATCCGCTGCAATTCGCGACGCGGCGTGATGATCTCCGCCTCGGTGGGATAGTCGGGGCCGGGCACGAATTCGCACAGTTCGGCCACCGGGGCCTTCGGATGATCGAGAAGATGAATGCAGGCCTCGACCACCTCGCGCAGATTGTGGGGTGGAATGTCGGTGGTCATGCCCACGGCGATCCCGGTGGTGCCGTTGAGCAGCACGTGGGGTACCCGGGCCGGCAACAGCTTCGGTTCCTCCAGGGTACCGTCGAAGTTGGGCACCCAGTCCACCGTGCCCTGCCCCAGCTCCGCCAGCAGCAGCTCGGCGAACTTCGACAGCCGCGCCTCGGTGTAGCGCATGGCGGCGAAGGACTTGGGATCGTCCGGCGAGCCCCAGTTGCCCTGTCCCTCGAGCAGCGGATAGCGGTAGCTGAAGGGCTGGGCCATCAGCACCATGGCCTCGTAACAGGCGGAATCGCCGTGAGGATGGAACTTGCCCAGCACGTCACCCACCGTGCGCGCCGACTTCTTGAACTTGTTGCCGGCCTTCAGCCCCAGCTCCGACATGGCATACACGATCCGCCGCTGCACCGGCTTGAGCCCGTCCCCGATGTGGGGCAGCGCCCGGTCCAGGATCACGTACATGGAATAGTCGAGATAGGCCTTCTCGGAGAAATCCTTGAGAGGCAGCAACTCGATGTTGTCGTCTTGTGGCATGGTCGCCATCGTCATGTGTCTTCGTTCAGGTTGAAGTGTAATGAACGCAGAGGGCGCAGAGACGCAGAGATGATTGGATTTGAACTTGCAACCTCATTCCGCATGAATCCGCTTCCAACAATCATGTCTTCTCGGCGTTCTCTGCGTCTCTGCGCCCTCTGCGTTACTTCCACCCCTGTAGAATTCAGATCTCCGCCAGATCGCCCTTTTCCTCGAGCCAGTGCTTGCGGTCGGCGGCGCGTTTCTTGGCCAGGAGCATGTCCAGCATTTGCAGGGTGTCGTCGCCCGGCTGCATGACCAGGCGGGCCAGGCGGCGGGTGTCGGGGTCCATGGTGGTTTCGCGCAGTTGCATGGGGTTCATCTCGCCGAGGCCCTTGAAGCGGGTGACGGTGATCTTGCCCTTGAGCTTTTCGGCAGCGATGCGATCGAGGATGCCTTGGCGCTCGGCATCGTCGATGGCATAGAAGATTTGCTTTCCCACATCGATGCGGTACAGGGGCGGCATGGCCACGTAGACGTGCCCTTCCTCCACCAGCTTGCGGAAATGGCGCACGAACAGGGCCGTGAGCAGGGTGGCGATGTGGGCGCCGTCCGAGTCGGCGTCGGCGAGGATGATGACCTTGCCGTAGCGCAGGCCCTTGAGATCGCTGGAGCCGGGATCGACGCCGATGGCCACTGAGATGTCGTGCACCTCCTGGGAGGCGAGCACCTGGCCGGGCTCCACTTCCCAGGTATTCAGAATCTTGCCGCGCAGGGGCATGATGGCCTGGAACTCCCGATCCCGGCCCTGTTTGGCCGAACCGCCGGCCGAGTCGCCCTCCACCAGAAACAGCTCGGTGCGCTCGGGATCCTGGGCAGTACAGTCGGCCAGCTTGCCGGGCAGGGCCGGCCCCTGGGTGACCTTCTTGCGGACCACCTTGCGCCCCGCCCGCAGGCGCGCCTGGGCGTTGCCGATGGCCAGTTCGGCGATGCGCTCCGCTTCCTCGATGTGCTGGTTCAGCCACAGGGCGAAGGCATCCTTGACCACCCCGGAGACGAAGGCCGCACATTCCCGGGACGACAGCCGCTCCTTGGTCTGGCCGGAGAACTGAGGATCGGCCAGCTTCACCGACAGCACATAGGACACCTTGTCCCACACGTCCTCGGGCGCAATCTTCACGCCCCGCGGGATCAGGTTGCGAAACTCGCAGAATTCGCGCAGCGCTTCGGTGAGACCCGCGCGCAGCCCGTTGACATGCGTGCCGCCCTGGGCGGTGGGGATCAGGTTGACGTAGCTCTCGGCCACGCTCGCTCCGCCCTCGGGCACCCAGGCCAGCGCCCAATCCACCGCTTCGGTGTTGCCGGTGAAGCTGCCCGTGAACAGCTCCTTTGGCAGGCGCTCGGCATCGCCGAGGGCCGAATCCAGATAGGCGCGCAGGCCGTCCTCGTAGTACCAGGTCTCGGTTTCGCCGGTGTTCTCGTCATGAAAGACCACGGTGAGACCGGGGCAGAGCACCGCCTTGGCCCGCAGCACGTGCCTGAGGCGTGGCACGGAGAAATTGGGCGAATCGAAGTATTTGGGATCGGGCCAGAAACGGATGGTGGTGCCGGTATTGCGCTTGCCGACGGTGCCAATCACCTCGAGTTTCGTCACCGGGCGGCCATTTTCGAACACCATGTGGTATTCCTTGCCGCCGCGCCGGATCCAGACCTCCAGCCGCTTCGACAGGGCGTTGACCACCGACACCCCCACCCCGTGCAGGCCGCCGGAGAACTTGTAGTTCTTGTCGGAGAACTTGCCGCCCGCATGCAGACGGGTGAGGATCACCTCCACTCCCGGCAGCTTCTCCTTCGGATGGATGTCCACCGGCATACCGCGCCCGTCGTCGCGCACCTGCAGGGAGCCGTCCCTGAACAGGGTCACCTCCACCTGCGTGGCATGGCCGGCGATGGCCTCGTCCACGCTGTTGTCGATGACTTCCTGGGCCAGGTGGTTGGGCCGCTCGGTCTGGGTGTACATGCCCGGCCGCTTGCGGACCGGTTCGAGGCCGGTGAGCACCTCGATGGCTTCGGCGGTATAGGTCTCTTTGCTCATGGATTGCGCACGAAATGGTCACAGGACCCGGCCACGCCGGGCGGCGCCATTGTACGCGAAATCCCTCGGGAGAAGGAAATGACTCGGTGGAAGAAACGCGGAGGGCGCAGAGACGCAGAGGACGCCGAGCAATATGGGAATTTGTTTTGTGTAGGTCGGGCTTCAGCCCGACAAACACAAGGGGATTTCCCGACCGAGGATTGTCGGGCTGAAGCCCGACCTACTGATTAATTCCTCTGCGCTCTCTGCGGCTCTGCGCCCTCTGCGTTATTTCCACACCAGCCTCGTGAACCCGCGCTCACTCGACCTTGAAGCTCGCCACCAGGGACTGGAGTTCGGCGGAGAGGCGGGCGAGGTCGGCGGAGGCGGCGGCGAGCTGGTCGGTGCCGTTGGCGGTCTCGTCGGCAACCTGGCTGATGTTGATGACGTTCTGATTGATCTCTTCGGCCACTTCGCCCTGCTGGCGGGCGGCTTCGGCGATCTGGTTGTTCATGGTGTTGATCTGATCCACGGCGCCGGTGATGCCGTCGAGGGCCTGGCCGGCCTGGCCGGCCTGTTGGACGCTTTCCTGGGCCATGCTGCGGCCCTGCTCCATCACCTGCACGGCATCACGGGCACCGGTCTGGAGCTTTTCGATCATCTGCTGGATCTCCTCGGTGGATTCCTGGGTGCGGCTGGCCAGGGAACGGACCTCGTCGGCCACCACGGCGAAGCCGCGGCCCTGCTCGCCGGCCCGGGCGGCCTCGATGGCGGCATTCAGGGCCAGCAGGTTGGTCTGCTCGGCAATGCCCCGAATCACTTCCAGCACGCCACCGATCTGCTCGCTGTCCTGTTCCAGGTTGCCGATCACGCCGGCGGCCTTCTCCACCTCGGCGGCCAGCCGCTCGATGGAACCGACAGTACCCTGCACTACCTGACGACCGGCATTGGCCTCCTCGTCGGCCTGGCGGGCGGCACCGGCGGCCGATTCGGCGTGGCGGGCCACTTCCTGCACCGTGGTGGTCATCTCGTTCATGGCCGTGGCCACCTGTTCGGTCTCGCTGCGCTGGCGCTGGACGCCATTGCGGGTCTCGTCGGTGACCAGCGACATTTCCTCGGCCGCGGAGGCGAGCTGGGAAATGGAGCCCGTCACCTGCTTCACCAGGGTCTGAACCTTCTCCACGAAGCGGTTGAAGGCCGCCGAGAGCATGGCGATCTCGTCGGAACCCCGTACCGGCAGGCGACGGGTCAGGTCGCCTTCGCCCTGGGCGATGTCTTCCATGGCCTCCACCGTGCGCTTCAGGGGACGGGACACGAAACCGGCCAGCAGCACGCCCCCCAGGCCACCAAGGATCAGGCCGGCGAGGGCCAGGCTCAGGAGCAGGCCTTGAGTTCGAGAGACGGAATCCAGCAGGTTGGCGCTGGCGGTGCGCACGATCTGCCGCTCATCCTCGCCCAGGGCATCGAGTTGCTGGCGGATGCGCTCGACCAGGGGACCGATTTCGCTGCGCAGCAGCCAGGCATCGGTACGCCATTTTTCGCTGCTGTGAACCTGGATGAGCTGGTCCTGGAGGTCGAAATACTTCTGCATGTCACCTTCGATGGCCTCCAGGGCTTCCACTTCCTCGAAAGTCAGCACGTCGTCGCCGAGCATCTTGAGTGCCTTGACCAGTTCCGTGAACCCCTCCCGGTAGACCTTGAGGTTGGCGATGTTGTCTTCACCGCGAAAAGCGATGAAGGCGCGGTTGGTATTGAGCAGATTCATCCAGATCTGGCGCAGCTCCATGAGCTTGTAGAGCAGCGCCTTGCGCTCGGACGTATTGTCTTCCGCCTGCTCGGAATCGAGCATCTGGGTGAGGTTCTGCTGGATGGCCGAGGCCAGCGGGGCCATCTTCTGGGCCGAGAAACCGATGCCGGGGAAGTTTTCATTGTCGTTGTCGGCCAGCCGCAGCAGGCGTGCCTGATAGGACTTGTAGCGATCGACACCCGCGCGGATCTTTTTCAGCCGGGCGGCCTTGTCGGGATTGCCGCTGACGGCGTCCATGGCCTCGAGCTGGGCGAGACGGGTTTCCAGCGCCTTGAGCATGGATTCATAGGTGGCCCGATCCCGGGGCTCCTTGCTCAGCAGATAGAACCCCAGGGCGCTGTTGGTGCGATCCAGCGCGGCGGCCACCGACATGGCCTGCAACATGGCCGGCTGGCTGACGTTGACCACCTTGTCGAGCCGCTGCCGGGCGGAATCGAGCACCTGCACGGCGATCACGGCAATGATCAGCAAAAGCCCCATCAACAGGCCGAAACCGATCCAGATCTTGTGGCTGATCCGCAGGCGGGCGAACAGGCCGAACAGGCGGCCTTCGAGGAAAGACGGTTTTGCGGGCATCTCCATGAGCATGACCTTACGTTTCCGAGGACGAAATCGTCCTGTATGGATAACTTCGGCCCGCAGCGCCGTTTCTTTAGGACCGGGCGTTCTGCCCGTCTTTCCTCAAGCCCTTGTTTATGAAACGTTTTTCAGATGACAGAAAACGCTTGATCCCGTTTTTTGTGCGGCGATTGCCGTTTTCACGCCGGCAGCGGCACGCCGAGCCGGTGGGCGACCTCCTCGTAGGCCTCCACCACGCCGCCGAGCCCCTGCCGAAAACGGTCCTTGTCCAGCTTCTTGCGGGTTTCGGCATCCCACAGGCGGCAGCCGTCCGGGGTGAATTCGTCGCCCAGCACCAGATCGCCGCCGAAACGACCGAACTCCAGCTTGTAGTCCACCAGCAGCAAACCGGCATCGGCGAAGAGCTTCTTCAGCACCTCGTTGACCCGGAAGGTAAGTTCCTTCATGCGGGCGATTTCGGCCTCGGTGGCCCACTTGAAGGTGATGATGTGGTAGTCGTTGATCATGGGATCGTGGAGTTCGTCGTTCTTCAGGAAGAACTCGAAGATGGGCGGTTCCAGATCCAGCCCCTCTTCCACGCCGAGGCGCTTGCACAGGCTGCCGGCGCTGATGTTGCGCACCACACACTCGATGGGCAGCATCTCCAGGCGCTTGACCACCGATTCCTCGTCGGCGATCCGTTCTATGAAGTGAGTGGGAATGCCGGCGGCCTCCAGCCTTTCCATGATGAAGGCATTGAAATGGTTGTTGACCATGCCCTTGCGCTCGAGCTGGGCCCGCTTTTCGCCATCGAAGGCCGAGGTGTCGTTGCGAAAGTGCAGAATCAGCTTGTCGGGCTCGTCGGTGGTGTAGACCGTCTTGGCCTTGCCGGCGTAGAGTTCAGCCTGTTTTTTCATGCCTGTCCCTCGAAAGGAAATGTGGATTGTGGGTTGGAACGCCGACCCGCTCAAAGTTCCCGCCAGTCGAGTCCCGTGTCCTGATCCGCCACGTCGATCCAGTCGGCATGGCAGCCCAGCGCCTCGCTGAGGGCGGACCGGGCATGGCTTTCCGTGTTGTTCTGTTCACTCAGGTGCGCGGCCACCAGATGGCGCAGGGCGCCCGTGTCGATGTGCCCGAGCAGTTCCGCCGCCTGGGCATTGCTCAGGTGGCCAAAGCGTCCACCCACCCGCTGTTTGAGGGACGGCGGATAGGGACCATTGGCCAGCAGCGTCTCGTCGTGGTTGCACTCCAGGATCAGCGCCTCCACGCCATCGAGCCGTTCACGGATATGCGCCGTGATGCTGCCCGTATCCGTCAGCAGGCCCAGGCGCACCGCGCCATTGCCAAACACGAACTGGCAGGGCTCCCGTGCATCGTGGGGCACCGGGTAGGCCTGCACGGTCAGATCGCCGATGGCCAGGGGCTCGTGCACGTCGAGCGGCCGCCAGTCGGGCAGCCGGCCCAACCGGCCGCCGCCCACGGTTCCCCGCGTGGCCCATACCGGCAGGCCGTATTTGCGGGCCAGCGGCCCCACGCCGCCGACGTGATCACCGTGTTCGTGGGTCACCAGCACGGCCGTGACGGCCTCGGCCGTCAGGCCAACACGTGCCAGCCGCCGCTCCAGCTCGCGCAGCGAGAAACCGCTGTCGATCAGCAGGCAGGTCTGACCTTCCTGCACCAGCGTGGCATTGCCCTTGCTGCCACTGCCCAGGGAGGCGAAGCGCATGCGGAGTCTCTAGCGCAACTGTTCGTGCAACAGCTTGATCAGCAGCTTGCCGATATCTCCCGTCAGGGGTTTGCCGTTCTCGTCATACGGCCGCACCACGCAGACCTCCCCGCGCTCGTCCACACGGATGAGGTATCGCTTGTCCGCCACGTTCGTCTCGCCCTTGAACAGCCGATCGAAGAAGCCCGGTTTCTTGAGACGGTGCTGGATGAAATCCTCGCCGAGGCGAATGAAGTAGAGTCCCTTGCTGCGATTGCGGTCATCCACGATCAGGCCAAGACGGTCCATCGCCAGTCCCACCCTTCGCCAGGTGCGGGCGAAGTTCTCCTTGACCAGCAGCACCGGGGCGCCATCGGTCTCGCGGATCTCGGCACGGTCCACCTTCCTGGCAGCGGCCATGGCCTGCCTGGCCTGCTCCTCGCTCAGGCCGAGGAACACCAGGAAACGCAGCATCATCTCCGCTTCCAGTTCGGGATCCGCCGGACGTGGCTGCCAGCGGGTCTCGACCACCTCGGTGGGATAGTCCTCGTTGATGGCCACTTCCTCCAGCCCCTGATGGGTGATGTAGACCCGGGTCCGGTTCGCATCGCCCTCGATCCGTTCGAGGCGGACGCGGTACTTGTCCATCAGCCCGGAAGAACTCACCTTGTTGAGCAGCCTGGCAAACCAGTTGCTGGGGTTGTAGACCCGGTTCTCCTGCCAGTCGGTCTGGAAGATCCCCAGATTGGGATCCTGGTATTCGATGTTGAAGCCCAGACTGCGAAAGAAGCCCTGCGCCTCCCGCCAGACCTTCTCCGGCGACTGATCGATTTCCAGGTAGCGGATCCCCCCTTCCTGGATCAGACGGCCATGGGGCGTGGCAGGCAACAGGCGGCGATCCACCACCGGCGCCCCGGCCCGTTCCCCGCCGGTGACGATGGGCACCGACAGGCTTTCGTTGTTCTTCGGCAATTGGAGGCCCGGCGGCACTTCCAACGGCTTGCCGCTGTTGCCTCCCTGCTCGTATTTGGCCTTGCCGCCGCCGGTACTGCAGGCCACGGTTCCACTCAAAACGGCCAGAAGCATGAGCAACGAAACGAGGAGGCGAAGTCGGGACATGGTCGGTTCCTGATGGTGGTTCAGTCGGCGAGCGCGCCTGCCTGCACAAGAGCGTCACGCACCTCGGGCTGGCAGGCTTCGGAAAGCACGGTGAGCGGCAGGCGGATACCCGCTTCGATGAGCCCCATGGCGTGCAGGGCCCATTTCACGGGAATGGGGTTGGCCTCCACGAACAGCTTGCGATGCAGAATCATCAGCCGATCATTGATGGCCGAAGCCCGATCACGATCACCGGCCAGGGCGGCGGCGCACATCTCGTGCATGGGCCCCGGCACCACGTTGGCGGTCACGGAGATGTCGCCCCGGGCCCCGGCCAGGATCAGGGCCATGGCGGTGGCGTCGTCGCCGCTGTAGAGCTCGAAGTCGGGCCCGCAGCGGCGCAGAATCTCCCGGCCCCGCGCCAGATCGCCGGTGGCTTCCTTGATGCCGATGATGTTGGGAATCGGCGCCAGGCGCTCGACCGTCTCGGGGAGCATGTCCACAGCCGTGCGGCCGGGCACGTTGTAGAGGATCTGGGGAATGTCCACCGCCTCGGCGATGGCCCGGAAGTGCCGGTACAACCCTTCCTGGGTGGGCTTGTTGTAATAGGGGGTGACCAGCAGGCAGGCGTCGGCGCCGGCCTGGCGGGCGCATTCGGTCAGTTCGATGGCCTCGCGGGTGGAGTTGGAACCCGTGCCGGCGATCACGGGAATGCGCCCGGCGGCCAGTTCCACCACCCGGCGCACCACCTCGCAATGCTCGGCCTCGTCCAGGGTAGCCGACTCGCCGGTGGTGCCCACGGCGACGATGGCATCGGTGCCCGCGTCCACGTGCATCTGGACCAGGCGCGCCAGGGCCGCGTCGTCCACCGAGCCGTCGGGATGCATGGGGGTGACCAGGGCCACCATACTGCCTTGAAACATGCCACTCTCCGCAAAAAAGGTGCATGGTACTTGGGCCCATGGCCGCTGACAAGAATTGCGGCCCGCGCGCCGCCCGGCGGCAAAAATCCCTGAGGCCCCCATAAAAACCCTCTGCTGCACACGCCGGCGGGTTCGGGGTATCTTGCCTGCATTTTCGAAAACCGAGGTCGCTCCCGTCATGCCCGATAATTCCAGACAAGGAGTGCGGGAAATCCGCATCAATCCCATCGTTCCCACCGAATCGGTGCTGATCGCCACGGCCCGCAGCATGCGCCCCCGCCAGAGCGAGGAGCCGGCGCCGCGCGACACCCGCAAGCACGTCCCCACCTGCCCCTTCTGCCGTGGCAACGAGGACAAGACGCCGCCGGAGATCCTGCGCCGGCCCGAGTCGGACGAATGGGCCATCCGCATCGTCGAGAACCTGTACCCGGTGCTGGGCGACGACCGCAGCCAGTCGAACCTGGTGTTCGGCCTGCAGCAGGCCATCGAGGGCTACGGCCGCCACGAGGTGATCATCGACCACTACCAGCACGGCATCGCCGTCCACGAGATGTCGGAAGATCACCTGCAATTGCTGTTCGGGGTCTACCAGCTGCGCATGGGCCAGCTCTACGCCAGCGACGAACGGCTGCGCTACGTACTGGTGTTCAAGAACTTCGGCCCCGCCGCCGGCGCCAGCATGGCCCACACCCACAGCCAGATCATCGCCCTGCCCGTGGTGCCCCAGAACCTGCAGGACGAGGTCACCAACAGCCGCAACCATTACGAGAAACACCACCACTGCATCTTCTGCACCCTGATCGACGAGGCCCTGACCTTCGAGACCACCATCTATGATCGCAATTCCGGCGAAGTGGTGCGGCGCATCAACGTGGGTCAGTACGTGGTGGAGCGCGGCGAGCGCTTCATTGCCATCAAGCCTTTCGCCAGCCGCTACGAGTGGGAGGTGCACATCCTGCCCCTCCATCACCAGAGCGACTACCTGGACGCCAGCCAAGAAGACCTGGCCGATCTGGCCCGGGTGATGAAGCGCACCATGGCCCGGCTGGACGCGGTGATTGGCGGCGCCCAGTACAACTATTTCCTCCACTCCCGGCCCCGGGGCAAGGACTTCGAGGACTGCCACCAGAGCTACCACTGGCACCTGGAGATCTGTCCCCGCACCTCCATCCCCACCGGGTTCGAGCTGGGATCGGGGCTGTTCGTCAACACCATCAGCCCGGAAGAAGCGGCCGAACAGTTGCGCAACGCGGAACTGCCGGACGATCTCTGATCTGCGGTACACTGCCCTCCCGACGTCCCATGCAGGAGAACCCGTGATGAGTGTGGAAATCGGCAAGAAGGTGCCCAATTTCAAACTGCCCGCCACCGGCGACAAGACCATCGCCCTCAAGGATCTGCGCGGCAAGAACGTGGTGCTCTACTTCTATCCCAAGGACAGCACCCCCGGCTGCACCCGCGAAGGGCAGGACTTCAACGCCAACCTGGCGAAGTTCAAGCGCCAGAACACGGTGGTGCTCGGCCTCTCCCGCGACAGCCTCAAGGCCCATGAGAACTTCAAGGCCAAACAGGGCTTCAGGTTCGACCTGCTCTCCGACGCCGACGAGGAAGTCTGCAAGCTGTTCGACGTGATCAGACTCAAGAACATGTACGGCAAGCAGGTACGGGGCATCGAGCGCAGCACCTTCCTGATCGACGAAGACGGCCGCCTGGTCCGCGAATGGCGCAAGGTGAAGGTGGACGGCCATGTGGACGAGGTGCTCGAGGCGGTCAAGGCCCTGAACCGGGAGAAACGGGCGAAGGAGAAAGCCAAGGGATGAGCAAGCGCCTGTTCGTGCTCGACTCCAACGTGCTGATGCACGATCCCACCGCCCTGTTCCGCTTCCAGGAACACGACCTGTTCATCCCCATGATGGTCCTGGAAGAGCTGGACAACAACAAGAAGGGCCATTCGGAAGTGGCCCGCAACGCCCGGCAGGCCAGCCGCTTCATGGATGAACTGATGCAGGGCGCCAGTCATGCCGACATCGAACAGGGCCTGCCCCTCGACCGCCACCTGCACGAAGTGCTGGAAGAGACCGACGAACCGCCCCCCAATGCCGGCGGCCGCCTGTTCTTCCAGACCGTGGCCTACCCCGGCGCCCTGCCGGAGCACCTGCCGGGCAACCTGCCCGACAACAACATCCTCGGCACCGCCCTGGCCCTGCGCGAACGCATGCCCGAGCGGGACGTGACCCTGGTCACCAAGGACATCAACCTGCGTATCAAGGCCGCCGTGGTCGGCATCCCCGCCGAGGACTATCACAACGACAAGGTGCTGGAAGACGTGGAGCTGCTGTATCGCGGCACTTACGAACTCCCGCCGGATTTCTGGGATCGCCACGCCCGCGACATGGATTCCTGGCTCGAGGAAGGGCGCACCTTCTACCGTCTGCAAGGGCCGGACACCACCCGCTGGGTGCCCGGGGAATTCCTCTACAGCGCCGATGGCAGCTTCGAGGCGGTGGTGCGCGGTTTCGACAACGAGACCGCGATCATCGAAACGGTGCGCGACTACCGTTCACCGGCCAATGCGGTCTGGGGCATCACCGCCCGCAACCGCGAGCAGAACTTCGCCCTCAACCTGCTCATGGATCCGGAGATCGACTTCGTCACCCTGCTGGGCATGGCCGGCACCGGCAAGACCCTGCTCACGCTCGCCGCCGGTCTGCAACAGACCCTGGAAGACAACCGCTACAGCGAAATCGTCATGACCCGTGTTACCGTCCCCGTGGGCGAGGACATCGGCTTTCTGCCCGGCACCGAGGAAGAGAAGATGACCCCCTGGATGGGCGCCCTGATGGACAACCTGGAAGTGCTCACCCACAGCGAGGGCGGCGAATGGGGCCGTGCCGCCACCAACGAACTGATCGCCAAGCGCATCAAGGTCCGCTCCGTCAACTTCATGCGCGGCCGCACCTTCCTAAACCGCTACGTGATCATCGACGAAGCCCAGAACCTCACATCCAAACAGCTCAAGACCCTGATCACCCGCGCCGGCCCCGGCACCAAGATCGTCTGCCTGGGCAACATCGCCCAGATCGACACCCCCTACCTCACCGAAACCACCTCCGGCCTGACCTACGTGGTGGATCGCTTCCGTCAATGGGCCCACAGCGGCCACGTGACGCTGGTGCGGGGAGAGCGCTCGAGACTGGCGGATTTCTCGTCGGAAGTGTTGTAGGCAAAACGCGGGGTATCCGCTCCCTTCTTCGACGGCGTTTCAGACGCGACGCCGGCCCCTTGCGGTTATCCCGCCGCCTGCCAATGCGCCTGATGCAGGCACGGTCTTCTCGCCGACGGTCAATGATCTTCCTTGTCGTCATATGGGAACCGGTTGTGACCGTACCGTATCACCAGTACGGCCAAGGACACGACGAGTATCGCCCCCACCAGCCCAAGCACCCGAAACGTGTCCAGATTCTTCATGTCGAGAATCACGTATCGCGCTATGGCCACGATGGCGATATAAAGTGGCACGCGGACCGGCAATTGTCCGGTCTTGAGATATATCCCCACCATGGTCAACACTTCAAGATAGATGAAAAGCAACAGAATATCAGCCAGGGTCACCTTCATGGCCTCGACCATCACCATCACCTCGAAACCGATTGCGATGACCGTGGCCAGGGCGATGATCAACAACCCGAGGCTTTCCACCACGACCAGGATTCTGGTGCTTGTTTCCTTGATTTTGCTCATCAGTCTTATTCTTCGACAAAAGCTGCCATCACATCTAACAGAAAACAAAATGGGGCAGCAACATACGGTCAGATACAAGGATTTTTTGACCACTCAACCCGCTGGTCAGACTGCCTCAGCCCCGGTTGTCAATGGCCTTTCAGGGACTCAAATCTTCGATGACCTCTTTTCCCCTCATCGGAATCCTGACAATCTCTTTTGCCTGCATATTCATTTTCATCAGGTCAACCATACGGATCCGACTATTGTCATACGTGCGAAAATAGAATCTTTTCCTTTTCAGATCATTGGCACTTGTCCACGTTGTGTAATCTGCCAGGATGTTTCCGTGCTCGTCCTTCTTCTCTTCTCTGGCCGCCCCCTTGGGGATGTCGAAGTTGTTTAGAACATGAAACGCCTGAAGAACAGCATCTTCCCCCGTCTTTGATGGCAACAATGACTGACTGAATGCCACCGCCCGAACGAAACGCGACGGCGGCGTAAAATCTCCAGGCAAACCCAGCATTCCGGAGCCTTGCCCAAGAGGCTTCAATGTCACCTTGCCCAACCGCAACGGCCGCACACTGGTGTGCAAGATGTTTATATAGTTTCGAAGATTGGTCATGTGCCAGTCGAACTCCGGCGAATTGCTCATGACCCCAAGCGGATTGTCATGCACATTCAGCTTTCCATCGACATATTCCAGCACGATACTGTTTCCGGAAGCATCATGCACGACATAATGCACCGGCGGCGCAAAGCCCCATGCCTTCAACACAACCGCAGGGACAACGACAGAATCGACACCGGCCTTCACTTCTTCTACGGTTGCAAAATTTTCCAGAATCCAGGAACCGACTTCCCAGGGCGCGATCGTTCTTCTGGCATCTGCGGCCTTGTAAGGCATATATCCGACAGTGTCAGGAAAATAAAACGTACCAACCGCCAGCCCTTTTTCGTTCAAGCCGTCGAAAATGTATGGCAAATCGACACCATTTGCTCCCAGGCTGGCGTATTTCGTACGCCACACGAGCCCCTTTCGACCATCAGGAGTTGTCCCAACCCGTTTGTACCCCCGCGGAACCATGATCACATTCGATTTCAAATCGACGGCAAACTCGAGTGTTCGGGCGTGAACCACCGTACCGTCTTCAGCAACAAGACGAATACCTGTACAAGCGAGCACCGGCGTCTGGAACACCAAAAGGAACAGCACGCTCGCCACGAACGCCGTCAACCGTATTTCGCCAATCATTTTCATGTCTCTCCCGTTGAGAACCGCCCGCCTATATTTCTGTATTGGTATGCTACCATACCAAAGTACCTAACCATACGGCACTTCTTGAATCAACCGGCACCAGAACCGCGTACGTGCCAGCCCGGTTGCAGGCTTCCAACCTACAGCCGGGCCAAACGATGGCTACCGAGTCCAAGTTCTTGAACGTCGCAAAATTGAGCTGACACAAACGACATTGGTGTGGAGCGGGTGTCGGCTGGCTCGAGCGCAGCGGATCCGGCCTACGGGCAACACGACAGAAGAAAGGGGCTGGCCGCCCCCTCTCGAGGGAGACTCAGATGACGATGAGTTCGGCCCGCAGGGCACCGGCTTCCTTGAGGGCTTCCAGAATGGCGACGAGATCGCCGGGGGCGGCGCCGACTTCGTTGACGGCACGGACGATCTCGTCCAGCGAGACGCCGGGTTTGAACAGGAACATGGGATTGTCTTCCTGACCGATGTTGATGTCGGACCGGGGGACGACCACGGTCTGGCCCTGCCCCAAGGGGGCCGGCTGATTGACGTCCTGCGATTCGGTGATGGTGACGGTGAGACTGCCGTGAGAGACGGCGGCGGGCAGCACCACCACGTGCCTGCCGATCACCACGGTGCCGGTGCGGGAGTTGATCACCACCCGGGCGGTGGCTTCGGCCGGGGTCATGGTGAGATTTTCCAGCAGGGAGATGAAGGCCACGCGCTGGGCGGCGTCCTGGGGGGCGTTGACACGCACGGCGCCGGCATCCACGGCGTAGGCCGTGCCGGGGCCGATGGCCTTGTTGATGGCCTTAACCATGCGGTTGGCGGTGGTGAAGTCGGGCTGGTTGAGGTTGAGGGTGATGTCCTTGTCCTGACCGAAGGGGGTGCGTACCACGCGCTCGACCGTGGCACCATTGGGGATGCGGCCCACGGTGGGAACGTTCACGGTGATCTTGGAGCCATCACGTCCTTCGGCGCCGAAGCCACTGACGATGACGTTGCCCTGGGCCACGGCGTAAACCTGGTCGTCGGCGCCGCGCAGGGGGGTCATGAGCAGGGTACCGCCGCGCAGGCTCTTGGCCTTGCCGAAGGAGGAGACGGTGACGTCGATGGTCTTGCCGGGCTTGGCGAAGGGCGGCAGGGTGGCGCTGATGGCCACCACCGCCACGTTGTCCACCTTGATCCGCTGGTTGGGCGGGAGGACGATGCCGAGCCGGGTAAGCATGTTGCGCAAGGTCTCTTCGGCGGCGCCGTTGGACTTGTCACCGGTGCCGTCCAGGCCCACCACCAGGCCGAAGCCGTAGAGCTGGTTGCTGCGCACGCCGGCAACCTTGGCCACGTCCTTGATTCTGTCCGCGCGCGCCGGGTTGCTGTGCAGACTGAGCAGCAGGACCAGGCCGGCGACAAGGACGAAGAGGAATTCACGGGTTCTCAGCATGACGGAAGCCTCCTGCCCTCAGTAGGGCCAGACGTTGCTCTGGAAGAAGCGGGCCAGCGGGCCCATGGCATTGGCATTGCTCAACACGCCGTCGCCACTGTAGGCCAGTTTTACGTCGGCCACGCGGTAAGAGTCGACAGTGTTGTCGGGCCGGATGTCCACCGGCCGGATGATGCCGGTGAGGCGAATGTATTCCTGCGACTGGTTGAACAGCATCAGTTTCTGGCCACGCACCACCAGGTTGCCGTTGGCCAGCACTTCGGAAACGGTGACGGTGATGTGACCACTGAAGGTGCTGCTCTGGGCCGAGGTACCCTGGCCGTTGAATTCGCGGCCGGCGTCCACGTTGTTTTCGAGCACTTCGACGCCGTCCTTCTCCACCTTCTGGCCGGCCAGGGTCGGGCCTGGCATCTCCACCTTCTGATCCTTGCTGGCCGAGGTGTTGGAGCTGGCGCTGGCGTTGGTATTCTCCTTGAGCACGATGGTGACGATGTCGCCAATCCGCCGGGCCGTGACCCGGTCGAACAGGCCCACTGCCATCCCCGGCTGGTAGATGGCCCCGTTCTCGCGCGGGGGAATGTATTTCACGACCGGCCGGGTCGCCGCGTATTCGTCGTGCTTGACGTCCTGGCCCACGGGTTTGAAGGCACAGGCCAGCTGGCCTGCAGCCAGGCCAAACAGGATCAGCAGTCGCCAAGTTTGCTTCATCTCACGCTACCTCGTCAGAGATTGTTGTTCACGTATTGCAGCATCTGATCCGCCGTGGAGATGGCCTTGGAGTTCATCTCGTAGGCACGCTGGGTTTCGATCATGTTCACCAGTTCCTCCACCACGTTGACGTTGGAGGTTTCCAGCGATCCCTGCACCAGTGAGCCAAGCCCCAGCGAGTCGGGGTTGCCCACCTGCGGGGCGCCGCTGGCGGCGGTTTCCAGATAGAGGTTCTCACCGATGGGCTGCAGGCCGGCCCGGTTGACGAAATCGGCGAGCTGGATGGTCCCCACCTGCGCCGGCGTGGCGTTGCCGGGTTGCAGCACCGACACGGTGCCGTCGCGGCCGATGGTGACGTTGATGGCGTTCTCGGGAATGACGATGTTGGGTGACAGGCGATAACCGCTCGCGGTGACCAGTTGGCCCTGGGAATCGAGCTGGAATTCGCCGTTGCGGCTGTAGGCGATGTCGCCATTGGGCATCTCGATCTGGAAATAACCATGACCCTGGATGGCCACGTCCAGGCGGTTTTCGGTTTGCACGATGCTGCCCTGGGTGTGCAGCTTCTGAGTGGCCACGGTACGCACACCCACCCCGTAGGACAGGCCGGAAGGCAGCTCCGTATCCTGGCTGCTGGCGCCGCCGGCCTGGCGCACGTGCTGGTACAGCAAATCCTCGAACAGCGCGCGGGAGCGCTTGAAGCCGGTGGTGTTGACATTGGCCAGGTTGTTGCTGATGACCGACAGCCGGTTCTGCTGGGCTTCGAGGCCGGTCTTGGAGACCCAGAGGGATCCGCTCATGGTCGTTGACTCCTGTAATGATGGGCCGGTTCCGTATCCTGCTCAGACCCGTGATATCAGGCCTGCCGTATCAGGACAATTGCAGGATCCGTGCCGCCCGTTGTTCGTTCTCTTCAGCCGAGCGCATCAGCTTGACTTGCATCTCGAACTGGCGTGCCAGCTCGATCATGTTGACCAGTTCCGAGGCGGCGTTGACGTTGCTCGTCTCGAGAGAGCCGGAAATCACCTCGACGGCGGCATCCGCCTCGGCCGGCCGGCCATTGCGGGTGCGAAACAGGCCATCTGCGCCCTTGACCAGATCGGCCAGGGGTGGCCGCACCAGCTTGATGCGATCCACCTGGGTGATGTCGTTGGCGGTGCTCTCGCGAGGCACGATGCTCAGGGTGCCGTCCTTGCCGATCACCACCTGGGCAGCCGGCGGCACGTTGATGGGGCCGTTGTCCCCCAGCACCGGCAGGCCAGCGGCCGTAATGAGCTGGCCGGCGGTGTCGATTTCGAGGGCACCGGCCCGGGTATAGGCTTCCCGGCCGTCCCGCCCCTGCACGGCGATCCAGCCATCGCCGTTGATGGCGATGTCCAGCTCGCGGCCGGTGGTCATGAGCGAGCCGGGCGTGAAGTCCACCCCGGCCTTCTCGGTCATGGCGAACACCCGGGTGGGCAGACCATCACCGAACAGGGGCATGCTGCGCATGGCCGCCAGATCCGCCCGGAATCCGCCGGTGCTGATGTTGGCGAGATTGTTGGCCGTGAGTTTCTGCGCCTGCTGGATCTGGCGGGCGCCGGTCATGGCGGTATAGAGCATGCGATCCATGGATCAGGGCCTCGTTCAGCGGATGTTGATCACGGTCTGGGTAATCGTGTCGGCCGTGGTGATCATCTGCGCATTGGCCTGGAAATTGCGCTGCGCATGGATCATGTTCACGAGCTGCTCGGTCAGATTGACGTTGGAGTTCTCCAGCGCACCCGACTGCAGCACGCCGAGACTGCCGGAACCGGGTGTACCCACCAGGGCGGGCCCGGAGGAGAAGCTTTCCGCCCAGCTCGTATCGCCCAGGGGGCGCAGGCCCTGCGGATTCTTGAAGTCGGCCAGGCTCACCTGGCCGATGACCTTGGACTGGCCGTTGCTGTAGCGCGCCTTGATGACGCCCTGATCGTTGATGTCGAAGCCACTCAGACGCCCGGAGGTGAAACCGTTCTGTTTCAGAGAGCTGACGTTGAAACGGCTGCCATACTGGGTGATGGGCGTGGCCGAGAGCAGGTTGATGGTGAGATTCAGCGGATCGGCGCCATTGCCCACCTGAATGTTGTCGTAGCTGATGGTGCCGGGTGGCACCGGCGTGCCATTGATGCTGGCCAGGGCACCGGCGCCATCGAATTTGAGGATGTCGGCCGTATAGGGCGGCTGCTGGGCGCCACGCGCATCCTTGCCGTCGATGAACAGGTGCGTCTTCCATTCATTGGGCTGCTCGCCCTTCACGTAGTACATGGTGGCCAGATGCGCGGTGCCGAGCGAGTCGTAGATGGTCAGCGAGGTGGAATGGTTGAAGGAGTTGGGGATCTCCGGGTCGAAGGGTTGCGTGGTCGGTGGCTTCTGGGCACTGTCGAGGTTCACGCCCACGTCGATCATGTCCGTGGCATGGGGGGTGATGTTGGCATTGTCCAGCCGCAGGGGACCCACCGCCCCGGTGATGTTGCCCTGTTCGTCGGCATTGTTGACGATCAGTTTTTGATTGTTGTTGTTCACCACATAGCCGTCCCGATCCACCTGGAAGGCGCCGGAACGGGTATAGCTGCGGGTGCCGTTGTCGTCGAGGATGAAGAAGCCGCGGCCGTTGATGGCCAGGTCCAGCTTGTTGTCGGTGAAACCGATGTTGCCCTGGCCGAACTGCTGGGTGACAGCGGCAAGGCGCACCCCGGCACCGATGGAGTTGGAACTGCCTCCCTCGGTCGCCGCGTACACGTCGGCGAACTCGGCGCGGGATTGCTTGAAACCGGTAGTGCCGGCATTGGCGATGTTGTTGCCGATCACCTTGAGTTCTTCACTGGCGGCATTGATGCCGGAAAGGGCGGAACGAAATGGCATGATGAGTCTCCTTCTGGCGGTGTCCGGTTACATGATCTGCTTGACGGCGGTCAGGCGGGTACTGCCGGCCTGACTCAGATTGAGGGTCATGGGCTGGCCCGGCTGGCCGAGCGAAACGCTTTCCACTGCATCCACGACCAGCGTGTCCACGGCCTGGGGCTTGCCGTCCACCAGCGCCTCGGCGGTGATGTGATACGTGCCCGCAGCTGCCCGCTGCTCGCTGTCGGGCTCGCCGTCGTGACCCGGCACGGTCATCTTCCCGTCCCAGGAGAAGTGCACCGTACCCGCCGGCTTGCTGCCGAGATCGAGGGTCTTGACCAGCTCGCCCCGGGCATCGGTGATCTTGATGCTCAGGTTGCTGGTGCTGGCGGGCAGATCCACGGCCCCGCGCAGCGGCCCCTTGTCGGGCAGGGTGGTCTGATTGCCCGGCACCAGCACCCGTTTGCCCACCAGGCTCGAGGCCTGCAGGGCCTGGCTGGACTGCAGGGCCGTCGACAGATCCTTGAATTCGTCCTTGATTTCCTTGAGCCCGGTGACCGCGCTGAACTGGGCCATCTGGGTGAGGAATTCGCCGTTTTCCATCGGCTTGAAGGGATCCTGATGATTGAGCTGAGTGGTCATCAGCTTCATGAAGTCTTCCTGACCTAGATGCTGTTGCTTGAGCGGCTTGTTCGCCGTCTTCAGCCCCAGGTTCTCGAAAGACGTGGCGTTGGTTTTGTCGAGTTCGTTCATGATCTTCTCCTGACTACTGGCCCATGGCCAGGGTCCGCATCAGCATCTCCTTGGCAGTGTTCATCACTTCCACGTTGGTCTGGTAGCTGCGGGAAGCGGAAATCATGTTGGCCATCTCCTCCACCACGTTGACATTGGGCATGTATACATAGCCCTCCTCGTCGGCGTTGGGATTGCCAGGATTGTATTCGCGGCGCAGCGGCGCCTGGCTTTCCACCACGCCCAGCACCTTGACACCGATGGCCGTGCCGTCGGGACTGAAGGGATCCTTGAGGATCTGGCCGAACACCGGTTCCCGGGCGCGGTAGGTACGATCGATGCTGCTGCTGGCGCTGTTGGCATTGGCCAGGTTGCTCGACGTGGTGTTGAGGCGCACCGACTGGGCATACATCCCGGTGCCGGCCGTATCGAAGACGTTGAACAGGCTCATGGTCATTCACCCCGGAATGCGGTCAGATAGGTGTTGAACTTGCCGGAAAGAAAACGCAGGGTGGCGAGATAGCGCACCGCGTTCTCGGCGAATTCGGCCATCTCCACCTGGGTCTCCACGGTGTTGCCGTCCAGCGAGGGCTGCAGGGGCTGGCGGTAGAGCAGCTCACCGTCGGGCGTGAAGCCTTCCGGCTGCACGTGCCCGGCGCGGGTCACTTTCAGAGGGCCGCCGGCAGCACCGTCGGCCGCCGCGGCCATGGCGGCCCGGAAGTCGATGTCCCGAGCCTTGTAACCGGGCGTGTCGGCGTTGGCCAGGTTGGCGCCGAGCAGTTCGGCGCGCCGTGCCTGCAGGTGCAGGGCCCGGGTATGGACGTCGATGGTCTTGTCGAGGCTGAGGGGCATGGTCGTGTTTCCTTCGGGTTCTGCCCGTAAGGTGCAACGGCCGTGCCAGGATTGGTTTGGCTTGGATAATCAGTGACTTGCCTTGATAGTGCCGCAGCAAAAACGGTGCGACGGCAAGGTGTTGCCGGGGCACGGCAGGGGGAAGAGGGGCAGGGGAAAGAGTCAAGGGAAAAGATACAAGGGGCCCCCACTCCCCCGGCGCCGGGGGAAAGGCGAATTCATGCAAACCGGGTAGTCCGGATGTTCCGTGGTATCGCGGCTTGCGCCGCTCCTGCATGGAAAACCTTTGCGTTCTTTGCGCCTTCGCGCCTTTGCGCTGGATTTTTCGACGGCGCGGGTGCCTACCGGCCGTTATCCTTTTTGCGGTACACCACCCCTTCGGGGAAGCGGACCATTTCGTAGGCGCGGGAATAGCCGCTGGGGGTTTCGGAGCCGCCCAGGAACAGGTAGCCGCCGGGATTGAGGACCTGAGCCATGCGATCGAGGATGTCGGTCTTCAGTTCGCTGGAGAAGTAGATGAGCACGTTGCGGCAGAAGATAATGTCGAAACGCCCGAGCAGGGCGTAACTCTTGAGCAGGTTGAGTTCGGTGAAACGGGTGCGTGCCTTGATCTCGGGCTTCACGCTCCAGCTCCCGTCACCGTTGTCGGTGAAGAAGCGGCTCTTGCGCTCGGGCGTGAGGCCGCGAGCCATGCTCAGATCGTCGTAGCGGCCTTGGCGGGCCTGGGCGACCACGCTGGCGGAAATGTCGGTGCCGACGATCTCGACCCGCCCCGGCAGGGCGCCGGGATTGGCCTGCTGGAATTCGTGGATCACCATGCTGATCGAATAGGCCTCCTGGCCGGTGGAGCTGGCCGCCGACCAGATCCGCAGGGGATTGACCTTGCGCCGGGCCAGTTCGGGGAGAATGCTGTTCTTCAGCATCTCGTAGGGATAGGTGTCGCGGAACCAGCTCGTTTCGTTGGTGGTCATGGCGTCCACCACCCGTTCCTGCAGCTTGCGGTCGCGCCCCTGACGGAGCGCTTCGAGCAGCGCGCCCAGCGACTCGAAGCGGAACTCCTCGGTCAGCCGGTTCAGGCGGCTGGTCACCAGATAATGCTTGTTGTCGCCCAGCACGATGCCGCTGGCTTCCTCGAGGAAGTGGCGAAAGGCGTCGTAGTCCTGACTGGAGAGGACGTTCTTGGTCACGGCCTGCACGTTTCCCTTTCCTGGTCCGATCCGGTTCAGATCAGCCCCTTGCTTTCCAGCAAGCCATTCACCTCCCGGGCCAGCTCATCGGCATTGAACTTGGGCACGAAGAGATCGGCGCCCACCTTCTGCACCATGTTCTTGTTGAATACCCCACTCAGGGAGGTGTGCAACAATACCGGCAGGGCCTTCAGACGTTCGTCATCGCGGACTGCGGTGGTGAGGGTGTAGCCGTCCATCTCCGGCATCTCCACGTCGGAGATCAGAATGTCGACGTAATCCTGCAATTTGTTGCCCCCGGCCACCCAGCCCTGCAGGATCTCCAGCCCCTCCCGACCATTGGCGGCCAGGGTGCATTCCATGCCCATCTGCTCAAGGGTGCGCTTGATCTGGTTGCGGGCCACGCTCGAATCGTCCACCACCAGCACCCGGATCCGCCGTTCGGTGAGTTCCGAATAATCCTCCGGCTCGGTCAGATCGGTAGTGATCCCGGTCAGCTCGGCCAGCACCTTCTCGACATCAATGATTTCCACCAGTTCGCCGTCCACCTCCGTGACCGCGGTCATGTAGTTGTAACGGCCCAGTCCCCGGGATGGGGAGTGAATCTCCTTCCAGTTGAGGTTGACGATCCGATCCACGCCGGAGACCAGAAAGCCCTGCACGCTCCGGTTGTACTCGGTCACGATGACGAAGCACTCCGCCTCGTCGGGCAGGGGGCGCATGCCGATGGCCTGGGCCAGGTCGATCACCGAGATGGTCTGTCCCCGCAGGTTGGCCACCCCGCGAACCTTGGGATCGGCACTGACCATGCGCGTCAGGGCAGGGCACTGGATGACCTCCCGGACCTTGAACACGTTGATACCAAAACGCTGACGCGAGCCGAGTCGGAACAACAGCAGCTCCATGCGGTTCTCGCCCACCAGATTGGTGCGCTGATCCACTTCCGCCATGATGCCGGCCATGTCGCCTCCCGGGGTTGCCTGTTCGGATTCTGTACCCCTATCGGCCCCGCCCGGGGAAGCTTGAGGCAGCCGGCGACAATTGCTTCTCTGGCACGGCAATTGCTTGAATCCTGCCACCCATTGCGATCGCCCGTTTGGAGAACCGTCATGCCCCTGTCATCCCTGCCTTTCCGCCGGCTGGCCCACCGCCTCCTGGTGGCCCTGCTGGTCCTGAGCGGCCCGGCGCAGGCCGCCTGGCAATCGCCGGAGCGCATTCGCCAGGCGGCAAGCGATTTCCTCGCCCGGCAATACGATGATCCGGACACCCGGGTGGAAATCGGTCATCTGGATCCGCGCCTGCGTCTGGCACCCTGCCGCCGCCCGCTGGAGGTATCGAGACCGGAAGACGCGCGCGAACTGGGCCGCAGCAGCCTCCAGGTGCGCTGCCCGGATCGCCCCGGCTGGAAGATCCGCCTTGGCGTGACCATCCGCCGCTTCGACACGGTCCTGGTGGCCCGCCACAACCTCCCCCGCGGCAGCATGCTGGGGCCGGACGACGTGATCGCCGTGCGCCGCGACATCTCGCGACTGGTGAGTGGTTACTTCCGGCGCAGCGAGGAAATCCTTGACATGGTGGCCCGCCGCAGCCTGCGCAAGGGCCGGGTTCTCACCCCCGCCGTGGTGACACCGCCCCGCCTGGTGAAGCGAGGCCAACTGGTCACCATCCTGGCGCAGGCGGGCAACCTGGTCATCCGGGTGCGGGGCAAGGCGCTCGGCGAGGGGCGGCGCGGTGATACCATTCGGGTGCGCAACACCCGCAGCAAGCGGGTCGTGCAGGCGACCGTGGTCGATTTCGGGACCGTGCGGGTGAATCTTTGAACCCCGGAGGGGATTCGGAATCACCCCCGTCCGGCTAAAGTTTCCGCGCGGCGGGACGATATTCATATCAGAGATAGATCCAGGAGCAGTCATCCATGGCAAACGACATCACCGGCATCCATTCTGCCCGCACCGGACAGGCAGGCAACCGGAACACGAGCCGGGTTGGCAACGACGCCGACCGGAACCACCGGGCCGGTGACCGCAGCGACAGCGGGGACGACAAGGTCAGCCTGACCTCGACCGCCGCCCGCCTCAAGGACATCGAACGCCGCCTGGCCACCGATCAGCCGCCGTTCGATGCCGAGCGGGTGAACCGGATGAAACAGGCCATCGCCAGCGGCGAATACCGGGTGGATTCCAGCCGGGTGGCCGACAAGATGCTCAACTTCGAAAAATCCTTCGACGAGTAAGCCGCCATGCCCCCGCCCATGCTGCCCGTCCTGCAGGACATCGCCGCCTACCTGGACGAGCTGCGCCAGGCCCTGGTGGCGGAATATGAAGCCCTCAGTGCCGACGACACGGCGCGTCTGGCGAACCTGGCCGTGGTCAAGCAGCGGTTGAGCGACATCCTCGGAGATCTCGACCGCGAGCGCAGCGACCTGCTGCGTGAAGCCGGTCTGGATCTGGATCGCACCGGTGTGCTGGCCTATCTCGACCGGCAATCGGCGAGCGAACGGGCGCCTCTCGACGCGCTCTGGCAGCGGATCGAAACCCTGACCCGGGACTGCCGCCGCCTGAACCGGATCAACGGCATCGTCATCGAAAAGCGTCGCCGGCGTACCCTCCAGGCCCTGCACATCCTGCAGGGGCAGGCCCCCGCCGACGACCTCTATACCGCTCACGGGACTCCTCCCGGCAACGGTCCCGGCAACACCCTGGCCAAGGCCTGACGCCATCGCTCCACTTTTCCCTGGCAGACGGTTGAAAAACGGTTTTTTCAACCGTCTGCCAGCGGGTAGAATAGCCGCTTCGCCGCCCCGGTAGCTCAGCTGGATAGAGCGCACCCCTCCTAAGGGTGATGTCGGACGTTCGAATCGTCTCCGGGGCGCCAATATCCGCTGCCCATTGAAAATCCCGCCTGCGCACCCATTGAGATTTGTGGGAACAGCCATCCATTCCTACCGAACGGCTTGATCCGGATCAGGGCACGTCCCGCCGGATCGGCGTACATCAGGCACAACGAAACAACCACGTAAAGGGGAAACGCATGAAACCAACCTGGATTCTCGTCGCCGACAGCAGCCGGGCCCGCATTTTCACCGCCGCCACCCCCTCGGCCCCCCTCGAGGAACTGGAGGATCTCACCCACCCCGAAAGTCGCGAACACGAACAGGAACTGGTGACCGATCTGCCGGGCAAGCATCGCAACGACACCGGCATCGGCGCCCACGGCTTCCAGGACGAGGTGGAGCCGAAAGAGCAGGAAATCGTCAACTTCGCCAAATACCTGGCCCGGCATCTGGACGACAACCGCAAGAAGCACCGCTTCCAGCGCCTGATTCTGGTGGCCGCCCCGTCCTTTCTGGGGCTGCTGCGCAACGAACTGCCCGACGCCACCCGCAAGACGGTCATCTACACCCTGGACAAGAACCTCACCCAGCACACCCCGGAAGACATCCGGGCCCACCTGCCCGAATACCTGCCTCACGACGTCGCCTGAACCGCAACCGGCGGGACGAAACCGGAAACGCGGTTTCAGTCCCGCCGGTATTCCCGTCAGGCTGTTGAAACGGGGGCTTCAACGACCCGTTATTTCGCCAATCCCGCGTCCCCCAGCAAATCGGCTGCCCGGCACAGGCCGACGATGGTCTTGGCATCGCTGATCCGCCCGTCCCGGGCCATGCGCAGGGCTTCGGCAAAATCGAGCCAGTGGATCTCGATGACCTCTTCCGCCTCGTGGGCCGTGGCCACCGGCTGCAGATCGGTGGCCAGATAGCACCACACCCGCTCGGTGAACACCCCGGGCGAGGCAATGAGATACCCCAGCGGCTGCCAGCGGCCGGCCGTACAGCCGGCCTCTTCCTGCAATTCCCGCCGCGCGGTGACCTCCGGCGGCTCGCCATGATCGATCTTGCCCGCCGGCAGTTCCCACAGCCACTCGGCCACCGCATGGCGGTACTGGCGCAACAGGCATACCCGGCCACGATCATCGACCGCCACGATGGCCGCCCCGCCCGGATGGCGCACGATCTCCAGCAACGTTCTGTGGCCATTGGGCAGGGTCACCTCTTCCTGCTCGAGGGTGATGATCCGACCGCGAAAGCGCACCTTTGGCGCGTCGTTCATGACGCCTCTCCCGTCTTGCCACTGGCACAGGCCAGAAAGAAACGATGGGGATAGTCCCGCTTCTCGTCCTCCACCGGCAGTTCCTGCAAGCCCATGGCGCGGAAGAAGGCCACCGCTTCGGCCTGGGCACGCACCAGCAGCCCTGCCGCCCCGGCCCCGCAAACGACATGCCGGGCCGCCGCCAGCAGACGCGCACCGACGCCGCGCCGCTGCCACGCGGGTGCCACGTAAAGCCCATGCAGCAGGAACACGCTCCCCTCGGCCCCGACGGGTTCGTGCGACGCCGGCTCCCAGACCGCCACCCCCACCACCTCGCCTTCCGCGCTGCGCGCCACCAGTCCTGCCTGGTGCGCCAGATCCGCCGTCTGGTAACGGTAGGATGGCAGGGACAGGCGCTTGACCCGTTCCGGCAGGTTCCAGCCCATCACTGCCTGTTCCACCACGGCATTGACGTCGGGCAGATCCGCGACGGTGAGCGGTGCGATTTCAACCGGTTTTTCCATGGCGTCAAGATACCAGAATCCCGTCCTGATATACTCGGTCGAAACGAGACGACCGGGATGGTCTCAATGAAAACCTTTCGCATGCCGCTTTCCCCCTTCCAGCGGGTGATTTTCAGCCTCCTGGCGGGTATCGGTTTCGGCATTGCCGTGGGGGAGTGGGCGGGTCGGCTGGAATGGATCGGCAACGCCTATATCCGCCTGCTGCAGATGACGGTGCTGCCCTACATCCTGTTCTCCCTGATGGGTGGCCTGGGCAGGCTGGAGCTGGCCATGGCCAGACGCATCGGCCTCGCCGGCGCCGGTCTCATCCTGTTCCTGTGGGCCACGGCCATGCTCACTCTGCTGACCATGCCCCTGGCCTATCCCGACTGGACGTCGGCCGCCTTCTTCAGCACCAGCCTGATCACGCCACCCGCCCGCTTCGATCCGCTAACCCTCTACATCCCCTCCAATCCCTTCCACGCCCTGGCCAACACCATCGTGCCGGCGGCCGTGGTATTCAGCATCGCCATGGGCCTGGCGCTGATCGCGGTTCCGGACAAGGACGGCCTGCTACGGGGCATGCAGAATCTCAGCGACGCTCTGATGAAAATCGCTTCCTTCGTGGCCAGGCTGGCGCCCATTGGCATCTTTGCCCTCACCGCGGCCGCCGCCGGCACCCTGGACGTGCAGGCCCTGGCCCGGTTGCAGGTGTATCTGTGGGTCTATGCCGGCGCCTGGCTCGTGCTCACTTTCCTGGTTCTGCCCCTGTTCGTGGCCTGGGCCACGCCATTTGGCTATCGGGAAGTGATGCGCGACGCGCGCACGGCCATGGTCACCGCTTTCGCCGCCGGTACCGTTCTGGTGGTAATTCCCATGATCATCGAGCGCACCAAGACCCTGCTGCGTGAACACGGCATGGTGAGCAAGGCGGCCGACACGGCCGTGGACGTGCTGGTGCCCACCGCTTACACCTTTCCCAGTGTGGGCACCCTGCTCGGGATCGGCTTCATCCTCTTTGCCGGCTGGTTCGTTGGCGCGCCCCTGGACATCAGCCAGTATCCCGGCTTCGTGGTGACCGGCGCCATCTCCGCCTTCGGCACCATGGCCGTGGCGCTGCCCTTCATGCTCGACTACTTTCACCTGCCCGCGGATCTGTTCCAGCTCTATCTGGTTGGCAGTGTGATGACCGCCCGCTTCGCCACGGTACTGGCGGCCATGCATGCGGTGGTCATCAGCCTGCTGGGCGCCAGCGTGATGCTGGGGCGGCTACGCCGAGAGGGCCTGGTGCGCGCGCTGCTGCTGGGCCTGGCCGTGACCGGCCTGCTCATGTGGGGGTTGGGGGTCGTCCTTGGCCGGCTGGTCCCCTACGAATACACCGGCTACGAAAAGCTGATCAGCATGCAGCCCATCGAACGGGTACAGCCGGAACGGTTCATCACCGATCCGCAAAGCCTGGCTCCACTGCCCGGCGATCGGCCCCGCCTGCAGGCCATCGCCGAGCGGGGAAGCCTGCGGGTGGCCTTCCCCCGCGATGCGGTGCCTTTCGCCTTCCGCAACAAGGCAGGCCAGGTGGTGGGGCTGGACATGGATCTGCTGCGTATCCTGGCCCGCAAGCTGGGGGTGGGCCTCGAGATCGTGCGCCTGGACAAACCGGCCGCCGTGGCCGCCCTCGCCGAGGGCCGCATCGATCTGCTGGCCGGCGGCCTGGCCATCACCACGGCACGGGCAAGGGAATGGGAGATGACCCAGCCCTACCTGGTGGAACACATCGGTTTCGTGGTGCCGGACTACCGGCGCAAGGTCTTCACCACCCTCGAAGGCATCCGGGCACAGAAAGGCCTGCGGATCGGCGTGCTCGCGGCATTGCGCGAGAGCGTGTATGCCCCCCTGATCCGCCGCCGCTTCCCCGGGGCGCGGATCGTGCCCATCGCCTCGCCACGGGATTTCCTCACGGGCAAGACCGGGGCCGACGTGATGATCTATTCCGCCGAATCGGGCGCCATCTGGACCCTCATCTATCCCCAATTCTCGGTGGTGGTGCCCCAGGGTCTCGACACGCGCCTGCCCCTCGGCATGGTGCTGCCGCCGGGGGATCCCCACTTCGCCGATTTCATCAATCTGTGGCTGAAAGTGGAACAGACCCGTGGCACCCTCGACGCACTGATGGCCTACTGGGTCTACGGCAAAACCCGGGAGACAACCCATGATTGATCTGACTCACGACGATTGCATCGATCGCATCGCGGCCGGCGAATGCTTCCATGCCCGGGTGGATGATGGCGCCTTCGAGGTACGCATCGACGCCTATGTGCACTTCGCGGCCACGGCCATCCACGCCGGCCACCGCCTGTCACCGGATCTCGCTGGCAAATGTGCCCTGAACGAGGCAGAGCGGCTCTACGAAGAGGATCCCTTCACCGACCGCCTCATCGAGGGCCTGCCCATCACGGTCTGCGCCCGCGACTCCCGTTTCGAATACGATCTGAACCGGCCCCCGGCGGCCTGCATCTACGAGGAAGCCTGGGGCAAACCGGTGTGGCGAACGCCGCTGGATGACGCCCAGCGCGAACGCAGTCTCGCCAAACACGCGGCCTTCTACCAAGTGCTCGGCGCACTGTACCGCCAGCTCGAAGCCCGCCACCCGGCGGTGCTCACCTACGACGTGCACTCCTTCAACTACCGGCGGCCGGGGATTGGTGACACCCCCGTGTTCAACGTGGGCACCGAACAGATCGATATGAAACGCTGGCAGGCCCAGGTGGAAGCCTGGGTGGCGGCGCTGGGGCGGATCAGTCTGCCCGGCATTCCCGTGCGGGTGGCCGTCAACGAGGTCTTCTATGGCCGCGGCTACCACGCCACCTTCGTGCGCGAACACCTGCGCAACACGCTCATCCTGCCCTCGGAAGTGAAAAAGGTCTTCATGGACGAGACCACGGGCACACCGGATCCCCGCGTGCTCGATCCCCTGGGTGAACAGTTCCGTCATGCCATCGAACGCCATGCCCGGGCTTTCGCCCGGGACACAGCGTAACGAACGGCGCGGAGCGCAACCGTCAGCGGGGAAGCTGACTGAACATTTCGCTGATCGCGTAATCCAGACGCTTGCGGGATTCCGCGTCACTGTGGCTGGTCTTGACATTGGCCACGGCTTCGCCGACCCACACCGGGAAACCGCTGTCCGCATCGACCAGCACCACCACCAGTGCTCCCTTGGGCACGTTGTGCAGGGTTTCGAAATTCGTCTTGGGATTCTTCTTCAACTCCAGGGCATCCATGTCGATGCCGAGCACATAGCCCACCAGCAGATCCGGCTGGTTGCCGGCACGTACCATGCCCTTCGCCTGCAGCCTGCTGTCGATCAGTTTGCGGATCTCCCTGTCCACGTCGAACCCCTTGGGTTTCCACAATCCCTGGGGATCATTGAGCAGGCCGGCAGAGCCGAGCCAGGCATAGCTCTTGTAGGCCGCCAGATTGGCCTTGGGATCGGTTTCGGTGTGCACCTCGATGTCGCGGGTCAGGGAACTGGCGCAGGCAGACAGCAACAGCAGGCCGATCAGCAGTGCGGGCAGTGAGAACAGGCTTCGCATGGACTTGCTCCTTGTACGTGGTTATGAAACGGGCGATACGGCCAGCCCCATCCTACGCCGACGCCCGCTGCACGACAATCGTTCACAATGGACGAAGGCCCTACCCATGATATGCTTGTCCGCAACAGGCAACCGGACGCCGTTCATGTTTTTGCCACCCTCTCACCGTAACGGATCGTTCTCCCGGCCGCCCACCAGCAGCACCTCCCTGCTTCACCGCGGCGGTCGTTCTGGCCGGATGTGGCACGCATGACGGGTCTGCAGGCGGATCTGCTGGCCATCGGCACCGCCTTCCTTGGTGGCCTGCTCGCCC
>Ga0256841_1000582_pt1 | contig 36595 bp, 55 predicted proteins | sample 356308metaG_FD_185971 | JGI IMG/M metagenome (GOLD analysis project Ga0256841, IMG submission 185971) | Hydrothermal vent microbial communities from Mid Atlantic Ridge, Atlantic Ocean - 356-308 | ecosystem: Environmental > Aquatic > Marine > Hydrothermal vents | place: Atlantic Ocean: Mid... | reverse complement strand
ATAAAGTCACACCAAGTTACGGTGGCATTACCTTTAGCCGGCTCCAGATGACAACCCTGCAGTGGCCATGCCCAAGTCCGGAACACCCCGGTACCCCTATTCTTCATACCCAGGCGTTCACCAGAGGAAAGGGGCATTTCGAACCTCTAGTTTACAAGGGACCCCAGGAGATGCCAGACGAAGAATATCCATTTGTACTTACCACCGCACGAAGCCTCTTTCATTTCCATACAGGTACAATGACCCGCAAGGTTGCAGGTCTCAATATAATTCGCGGAGAAGAATTGGTGGAGATTCACCCCGATGACGCGGCTGAGTTAGGACTCAGTGATGGAGATGTGGTGCGAGTAATTTCAAGGCGCGGATCCGTTGAAGCAAAAGTTTTGATAAGTGACAAGGCGCCCAAGGGTGTTATAACCATGGACTTTCATTTTTCCGAAAGTCCCGTCAACGTTCTTACCAATCCTGCTCACGATCCGATAAGCCGAATACCCGAATATAAGGCATGTGCCGTAAGAATCGAAAAGAGGTAGCTATGTTTACCATAGTCGAAAAAGAAGAATTAGCTTCAAGCGTTCATCGTATGCGAGTTAAAGCCCCTCTGGTGGCTGCAAAAGCTCAACCTGGCCAGTTTATAATCTTAATCATTGACGAAAAGGGTGAACGAGTCCCCTTTACGTTGAGCGACTGGAACAAGGAAGATGGTAGCGTGGAGTTCGTATTTATCGAAGTGGGCAAAACCACTAGAGCTCTTGCGAAACTCCAAAAAGGAGACAGTCTTGCTCACCTGATAGGCCCTCTGGGCAGGCCATCCCATGTAGATCATTTCGGTCACGTGGTGTGCGTTGTTAGCGGATACGGAATCGCCGGGATGGTGCCCACCATAGAGGCGCTGAAGGAAAAAGGAAACAAGATTACCACTATCTTGCAGGTGCCAAACCAGGAAAACCTGTTCGGTGAAGAGAAATTAAGAGAAATCAGTGATGAATTGATCCTGGCGGCCGGGGGTGACGGAGGATTTACCAATCCAACAGCGCTTAAACCGTTGCGCCAACTTGTCAAGCGGCATCCTAGGGAATGTATTGATCGCGTTATTGCCATGGCATCCTTTTGCTTGATGAAGCTGTGCTGCGAAATCACCAGGCCAAAAGAAATACCGACATATGTTCATCTTGCTCCCCTTATGGTTGACGGAACAGGGATGTGCGGTGCTTGCAGGTGTGTAGTTGAAGGCAAAAATAGGTTTGCATGCGTGCATGGCCCCGAATTTAACGGGCACCTGGTGCAGGGCTGGGATGTTCTGATGGCACGTAGGTGCACATACGCTGACGAGATATTGGGACAACAAAGCTTTCAATGTAGCTCTTGTTCCCAATGGTAACATTGTTTTCTGAAATGGAAGTAAACTGGTTTTATAACGAGGCTGTTACAAGGGATGTAATTTCAAAACAAAACATGACAGGCGATCTAATAAGAGAGAAATAGGAGCTTTCAATGGCTGAGCCTGAAAAACCCAAAAAGAAACCAAAAAAGAAACTAGATCTAAATCGCGTCAAGATGCCAAAGCAAGAACCCGCCATCAGGCGCAGGAATTTCAATGAGGTGGCCCTCGGCTATACTCATGATATGGCCTTGAAAGAAGCAAACCGGTGCATTCAGTGCAAGAAAAGGCCGTGCCAGTCGGGATGTCCTGTTAATATCGACATTCCTGATTTCATAGAGGCGATAAAAGAGGACAACCTGCCAAAGGCACTTGAAGTGCTAAAACGAAAAACGAGTTTGCCGGGTATCTGCGGGCGCGTGTGTCCCCAGGAAACGCAGTGCGAACTTAAGTGTACTTTGAACCAAAAAGGTGCTCCCATCGCCATTGGTCGCTTGGAAAGGTATGTGGCGGACTGGGAAAGAGCCCAGGGAGAGGTTCAACTTCCCGAGATTGCTCCATCAACCGGTAAAAACGTTGCTGTGGTGGGTTCGGGTCCCGCCGGCTTGACCGTGGCTTCGGAGTTGGCAAAGTTGGGACACAAGGTAGATCTGTTTGAAGCCCTTCACATTGCCGGTGGGGTACTCGTGTACGGTATTCCCGAGTTTCGTTTGCCGAAAGACATAGTTCGGGGTGAAGTGGATTACGTGCAGAAACTGGGAGTTGAGCTTCACCTTGATACCGTAATCGGCATCAACATGACCCTCGACGAATTGCTCAACGGCAAATACGATGCGGTTTTCCTTGGCACCGGAGCAGGACTTCCAAGGTTTCTGGGAGTTCCGGGAGAAAATCTCAACATGATCTACTCTGCCAATGAATTTCTCACCCGTACTAATCTCATGAAAGCCTACCTCTACCCTGAATATGCAACTCCTCTCAAAATGGGGAGAAGGGTCGCTGTAATAGGGGGAGGAAATGTTGCAATGGATGCCGCTCGATGCGCGGTGAGATTGGGCGCGGAAGAGGTACACGTTATCTATAGAAGATCTAGGGAAGAAATGCCCGCAAGGGCGGAAGAAGTTGAAAACGCAGAAGAAGAAGAGATTCAGTTTCACTTCCTTACAACACCTATCGGTTTTCTGGCTGACGGGAGGAACAACGTTTGCGCCATGGAACTTCTAAAGATGCAGCTTGGCGAACCGGATGAGAGCGGCAGACGCAGACCAGTTCCTATTGAAGGAAGTGAATACGTTATGGATATAGACACTGTTGTTGTCTCCCTCGGAACGTCGCCTAACCCCCTGATCCCAAATACCACCCCGGATCTTGAAACTACCAGGTGGGGCACAGTGGTCGCCGATGAAAAAGGCAAAACGAGCAAAGCCAGGGTCTGGGCAGGCGGTGATATTGTTACTGGTGGAGCCACAGTAATAAGCGCAATGGGCGCAGGCAAAATAGCAGCGCAGGCAATGCACGAATACCTGACCAGTTAATAGGTACCTAAATCGATGCAACTTACTAAATGGTGCTGATATGAAAGAAAAAATTGAAAAATTGCTCAACACAGGTGAAGTAGATGCCATATTGGCTTTGAGAAACCTCAAGGGATATCCATTACCATGGGTATTTACCAAAGAAAATCTCCAGGATCTTGATGATCTTTACCTCGATAACGCTCGATACCCTCTTATAAAAATGTTTCTACATCTCTACCGCAAGGACCCATCTAAAAAGTGGGGAATAGTGGTTAGAGGTTGTGAGGAGCGGGCGCTTAACGAGCTGTACAAGTGGAACCAGGTTGAACCTGACAAGGTAAAAATTCTCGGATTTGCATGTTCTCAAGACCTGGCCGACCAGTGTGAATGCCCGGAACCTTTTCCGAGCGTGATTGACTACGGCGAGAAGGTGAACCCGGTTACAGAAAGTTACCGACTGAAAGAAATTGAAGAGATGCCACTTTCTGAGCGGCTGGATTACTGGCTGAAGAACTTCGACAGGTGTTTGAAATGTTTTGGTTGCAGGGATATATGCCCTGTTTGTTTTTGCAAGGAATGCACCCTAGAGGATCCGGACCTAATACCTGGAGGTACCTTACCCCCCGATCCTACGTTCCACCTTGTTCGAGCCGTACACATGGCGGGTCGATGCATAGACTGTGGGCTTTGTGAAGAAATATGCCCCGCCCAGATACCACTTAGAACTCTTTACAAAGAAGTGGGCAAGATTGTCGAAGACCTGTTTGATTACAAAACTGGTGTTCCTGACGGCAAATCACCTCTAAACCTCCTTGGTCAACCCATGGAAGTGGAAGGTGCCGAGTAGTATCTAAAGACAAGGGTAGGCCATAAAAATGTAAAGCCCGGGATTGTCTTTTTCCGGGTTTTTTATTCAAAGACACCTGCAGGACATTCGATTCAGATGATCACGTATCAACTTGTCATAAGACTGCTTGAGGATTCTAGGATCAGGATCGGAAAGCTTGGGGAATTTAACTTCCCAGCCGGGTTATACATTTATACAGGAAGCGCCAAGAATAACTTGCACGCTCGAGTGTCAAGGCATCTTTCCAGGACTAAGAAAATTAGGTGGCACATTGATTACTTGCTCGATTCACCTCATGCTGAAATCATCAACATCAAGACATCTTCCCTTGAGGAATGTAAATTAAACCAGCTTACAGAAGGTGAAATATTGATTGAGAATTTTGGTGCAACCGATTGTAAAAATGGCTGCAGGAGTCACCTTAAATACCTGGGAAATGAGAGTCACGGGGTTACTTACATGGTTAGCTGTTCTTGTACTACCTCGTAATTTCCAGGCCGTATGGCCTGAACCTGGTTTTTCCCGTTTCTTTTTGCCCTGTAAACAGCAATGTCGGCCTGTTTCAGGACATCTTCCCACCTGGATCTTTCACGCCGTACCAGATCGCTGCATGCAACACCGATACTGATTGTAACGATACCAAAGGGCCTGTTGTCCTCATGAACAATTCCGAGAGACTCAATTTTTCTCCGAACCCTTTCGGCCGCCCGGTATCCACCCTCCACTTTCTGATTGCTGAAAATTATCGCAATTTCTTCCCCGCCGTACCTGAACACCTCATCGGATATTCGCACCGTTTTCTTGATGGATTGTGCCACAAGCTTTAAAACTTTGTCCCCTTCCCTGTGGCCGTAAGTGTCGTTGAAAGACTTGAAATTATCTATATCAGCCATGGCAATGCAGTAAGGAGTCCCGTACCTTGAATAGGTGGCATGAACCTTTTCCATGTACTGATGAAAAGAGCGCCTGTTTCCGATTTCCATCAAGGAATCTGTTAAGCTCATCTTTGTCAAAAGTTCATTGGCACGTGACAACTGTTGATTCTTGTCAAAAAGTTCGTTCTCAAGTTCCAGGATCCTTCTACCTACCTTTATTTTTACCAGCAACTCCGCCTTGTTGATAGGTTTAAAAATAAAATCATCGGCACCAGCTTCCAGACCCTTAATCAAGTCATCCGTTCGGTTTTTAGCGGTTACCATTATGATGTAGACGTACTTGGAAAGGTCTGCTTCTCGTAGACGCTTGCAAAGTTCAATACCATCCAGTTCCGGCATGACCCAGTCAGAAATAACCAGCCTGACGTCTCCCTTTTTAATTACTTCCCAGGCCTCTCTGCCGTTAGATACTGAAAGTACCTCAAAGCCTTCGTTACCTAAGAAATGTGCCAGTATTTTCCTTGAAATGGGATCATCTTCTGCAATAAGTACCTGCACATCATTTCTCCAACGTAAATATCATCGCCGAAATACTTTTGATATATAACAAAAATATCACATGGTTTCGGAAGATGAAAAATTTTTTGAGTGAAAACCAAGTTTTTAATAGCTCAGACCCTTGAAACCACTTTTTTGCGGAGCACTTTCAGTGGTCTTGACGATAATCAATTCGTATGCGAAATAAAATATATGCGGTTACTGTTGTATGCAGGAAAAGGAGGAGTAGGTAAAACGAGCGTTGCAGCGGCCACGGGCCTTACCATAGCCCGGAGCGGCTTGAAGACTCTGGTTCTGTCCCTTGACCCCGCCCACAGCTTGAGTGATGCTTTTGACCTAGATAAATCTTTAATGGACAAGAACAGGGGACAACCTATCAAGGTTTACGATGAGCTTTGGATCCAGGAACTGGACATATACGAAGAGATTGAAAAAAACTGGGGAGAGGTACACAAATACATATCCGTTCTTTTGAACACCTCCGGGATAGAAGACATTCTGGCAGAAGAACTTGCAATTCTCCCGGGGATGGAAGAGATAAGCGCACTGCTCTACATAAACAGGTATGCCAGGCAGAAAAAATATGACGTTGTCATCCTGGACTGCGCCCCAACTGCCGAATCTATCAGGTTTGTGAGCCTTCCCAAGGCCTTGGAATGGTACATGAAAAAGGTTTTTTCTCTTGAACGCAGGATTGCACGAATGATGAGGCCTGTTGCCAGGAGAATGTCTGACATACCCTTGCCTGAAGATGAATACTTCGAGTCCATTGAAAGACTTTTTGACCGATTGCGGGGCGTAGACCAGATATTGAATGATCCCAAAATGACTACGGTTAGGCTTGTAACCAATGCAGAAAAGATGGTTTTGAGGGAAACGCAAAGGGCGTTCATGTTCTTTTCCCTTCACCAGCTTTCTATAGACGCTATCATATTGAACCGAATTTTTGAAGATGACCCTGAAAATCGATTCTTAAACAAGTGGCACAAGTCCCAGAAGGATTACATGGAACTTGTAAACTCATACTTCCACCCGATTCCGATTCTGACAGCTCCTTTTTATCAGACCGAAGTTTGCGGTATTGACAAGTTACTGGAACTCGGCGAACACATCTACCAAGGGAGGGATCCCTGCAAAATTTTTTATGAACATCGGCCATATGAATTTGCATGTGAGAATCACAAGCATATTATTAGACTACACCTCCCCTTTGTAGAAAAGGAAGACGTTGAACTGGCCAAGATAGGAGAAGAACTTATCATAAGAATTGGAAACTTTAAAAGAAACATTATCTTACCACGCACTCTGGTGGGATTGGAACCCAGGAGGGCAAAACTTGAAAAGGAGTATTTGACAGTAGAATTCGGAGGGAACCATGAGTAAAAGAACAGAAAACATGAATACACAGGAAGAAACAAACCAGGATGTGTATTGTCCGTTTTGCTTCCTGATGAAAACAGTCAAGGAAAGCAAGCTAAAACATAGCGAATTCTGTACTCATCTTTACAACGCTCAAATAGAGCTCTTACAGGCCTTTAAGTCGCTCATCGACGCAAAAATTTCCTCCCTTGAAAAAAAGAAAACAAAGACTCCAGGGAGAAAGAAGGCGACAAAGATCAAGGTTGAATAGACGGATGAATACGTTTAATGATCTGCTCGAAACCTAGAAAATTGAGGAAGATTAGAGAAATCCTGGGAGCTATTTCTTCTGCCAGCGAGGAAGAAATCAATTGGTGCGTAAAGTGCCTTTTCGGATCTACTGTCGATTTTCAGGACTCAACAATACCTATCACCCTAAGAAACAAGATTTTACACTCCAGCAACCTAAGGTTCCTCTGTCACCTGGATTTAAACAGACACTGTGCAGGCTGCTGCGATGATTTCACCACGGCTAAAGATGCTCTTGCGACAAAATACCACAGAAGAAGATGCATTTTTGAGTGCTTAGTACAAGAAAAAGACGATTTGCTCAATTACAAAAGCTATATAAAGGGAATTGAGGAAAACGATGAGAGCTGCCCCTTTGTTGCTTTTCTCGATAGCGACGGGAAATCGGTGGGATGTCTTCTTCATCCAAAGATCAAGAGCAATAACGGAGTGGATTTGCGTAACTATGGGAAACATGGAAAATTACTATGTGACGCTTACGTATGCTCATCTATCAAAACCCTCGAGAGCAAAGAGGCAGAGGATCGCCTATTTTTGCTTAACCTTATCGAACTATCCGGTAACTGGTACGCTTATTCGCGTCTGTTTTCTCCTTCAGTCTCCCGGCGTTATCACCGGGGCTTGATAGAAATCTTGCTTTCTAGCAAAAAAGATACCGAAGCGTAAAAAAACCAAACGCGCACTTAGACCAGTAAAAGGCTTTTTACATTTAATCTCGTTCGGAGAAAGCATTCCGGATCAGTTCAATTTCGTGCTCGCCTCGGGAATTAATAGTTATACCAACAACATCGAACCTGGCTGATCTGTCGAAAAGACAATACTTCTTTAGGTAGAACCTGGCAAGGGTAATAAGTTTTTTCTGCTTCTGGTAGGAAACTGATGAAATGGGACTTCCAAAATGTTTTGATCTTCTCGTACGTACCTCTATGAAGACAAGAGTTTTTCCGTCATAAGCTACTATGTCAATTTCACCCAGTTTACACCTGAAATTCCTCTCAACAATTTCGTATCCCAATTTCTTAAGGTAGGACACAGCAATGTCCTCCCCCCTGGCTCCCAGATTTGCACGGGGGGAAACTTTAGAGTCAACCATAACACGCCCCCGGGACCACAGAACTTCTACCCGACATATTCCTTAACGCCCTTGAAAGTCTTTCTGTGTATCGGGCAATATCCATGGATCCTGATTGCTTTTCTGTGTTCAAGAGTCGCATAGCCTTTATTTGATTTGAAGTTGTACTGAGGGAACATCTGATGATATTTTTCCATAATTGCATCCCTTTCAACCTTGGCTATGATCGATGCGGCACTTATGGAAACGCTGAGTTGATCCCCCTTCGGGATCGCTTCCTGTGGAATAAAGATAGCGGGAATTTCATGGTTCCCATCAACAAGAATATAATCCGGAACCCACAGCAGATTTTCTATCGCCCGCTTCATGGCTACGAAGGTTGCTTTGAGTATGTTTAGCTTATCAATCTCATCACTTGTGGCAATACCTACGCCAACTGACTTTGCTTCCTCCCTAATGATCGGGTAGAGAGTCGAGCGCTGCCGTGGAGTCAATTTCTTGGAATCGTCAATACCGGGAATTGAAATCCTGTCGGGAAGAATAACTGCAGCGGCAACCACGGGGCCTGCAAGTGGCCCTCTGCCTGCTTCGTCTACTCCCGCGATGCATCTGAACCCACGTTTTTTTGCCTTGTGCTCGAAGTACCACGGACTGTGCTTTTTGAGGAAGGGAAGTTCAAGTTGTTTAAACTTGGGCGTGGTTCCCATTACTAAGCCAATCGAAAGGTGTTTAGCGTTTTGGTGGGGGGCTCACCCCCACCATTGAAACCAAATTAGATCAGTGCTTTTTTATCTTCTTTCCTTGATTCGCGCGGCCTTACCTCTCAGATTTCTGAGGTAATAGAGCCGTGACCTTCTTACTCTTCCTCTTGTTACCACTTCAATCTTTTCTATCATGGGAGAATGGAGGGGGAATATCCTTTCTACCCCTATCCCGTAGGAAACCTTTCTCACAGTAAAAGTGGCAGTTAGCTGGTTTCTATTATGCCTGCGTATCACGACTCCCTGAAACACCTGAATCCTCTCTTTTTCACCCTCACGAATCCTAACGTGCACCTTTACCGTATCACCAGCACGAAAGTCAGGAATATCCGTTCTCATATTTTCTTTTTCGAGCATTGAAATAACTTTGTTCTTCACACCCATTTATTCCTCCTGATTTCATAAAATCAATCTATCTTCCGAATAATCTATCCAGTATTATTGCAACAGCACTTCTAACAGCAAGGTGATTATATTCCCCGATTCCGCGTATTGGTTCAAGCAAAAAATCTCCTTGCTCAAAAATTTCTTCAGCCAAACCCCACCCCGTACCAAATACCAGTAACAAGTCGGCACCTTTTTTGTACTTCTCTTTCAGTCTTGCAAAAGATATTGCGTTTTTGCCCATTTTCGCACTAGTAAAAATTACAAGCGGCTTCCTCCTCTCTTCTACGGTAAGATCAACGATCAGGTCTTCCAAAGAACTGGCAACATCAACCAATTCCAATGCCGCCTTCCTTTCAGGATTATACTCACCGCCTACCCCTGAGATCCAGTGATCCAGTATCCTTTTCAATAGCCTTTGTTGTGATTTGGCGGGAGTTATAACGTAGAATTTCTCCACACCATATGTTTTAGCAGCTCTTGCGATATCGTGAACATCTAGATTCGTTAACGCTGTAATTACTACTTCTCGGTTCCTATTGTAAACAGGGTAATGGAGCAGTGCCAAGTAAACTTTCCCACCAGCCTTCTCTGACCTCTTGACGGCATTTTCTTCAACCATTCAGTAGCTTCAGCCTATTCGTTTCTTTTCTCGCTTCAGTTCTTCAAGAATTCTTTTATCTTCCTCACTCAGTTCCGAATAATCCAGCAAGTCAGGTCTTCTTTCAAGCGTTCGCCTTAACGATTCCCTGCGACGCCATTTTCTTATTTCTTCGTGGTTCCCGGAAAGCAGAACATCCGGCACTTTAAATCCCCTGAAGTTGCGAGGCCTTGTATATTGCGGATACTCCAACAAGCTATCAGAAAACGATTCCTCCACGCAAGAATCTTCATCTCCAAGCACACCCGGGATAAGCCGTGCAATTACATCAATTACAACAAGTGCTGCAAACTCGCCACCACTCAACACGTAATCTCCAATTGAAATCTCACCGTCAACCCAGTGCGCTCTTATTCTATCGTCTACCCCTTCATACCTACCGCAAACCAGCGCTATACTATCCAGAGAAGCCATCTGCCTTGCCATTGACTGGTTGAACAATTTTCCCTGCGGTGTCAGGAGATAAACCTTGATCCCTGGCCTTTCTTTCCTAACCGCTTCAATAGCTGCGGCAAGCGGCTCTGGCTTCATGAGCATGCCGCTACCACCACCGAAAGGTCTGTCGTCCACTTGCCGATGTTTATCAAAGGCATAGTCTCTTATGTTTCTTACCTTAATATTTAAAAGGCCCTTTTGAAGGGCCTTTCCCAAAATACTGTGTTCTAAAGGCGAAGAAAACATTTCCGGAAAGAGAGTTAAAATTTCAATCACCATAGAAATTCTATTCCACCAAGCCCTCCGGAAGATCTACCACCATGGTATTTTCACCAAGGTTTACTTCTTTTATCACGTCTTCAATAGCAGGTATCAGTATCTCCTGGTTTCCACCTTTCACAACATAGACGTCGTTACTACCAGTACTCAAGATCTCCGCCAGCCTGCCAATAATCTTGCCATTTACGTCGATTACCCGCAAACCGATTAGCTGGTAATGATAGTACTCACCTTCTTCAAGCACGGGTAGTTGAGTCGCCGGAAGATAAATCCTCCTACCCCTCAAAAATTCGGCCTGGTCACGGTTAAATATACCTTTAAAACTAACTATCAGAAACCTGGGTTGCTTTTGAACCTTTTCAATAACAAGGGGACGCCAGCCCTTCCCAGGGTCACGGTAATATACCGTTCTCCCCTGCTCCAGTGTTTCAAGAGTCTCACCAAAGGGGGCAATTTTTACCTTCCCCTTGATACCATGAACCTTCAGAACCTTCCCCAAGGGAACCAGTTCTTGTGAGTTCATCTGGCTATTCAATGATTTCCAGGACCGCTCGCTTCCTTATTTTTGTCGAAGCTGCACTTAGTATCGTTCTCATGGCGCGAGCCGTTCTACCCTGTTTTCCAATGACCTTTCCGAGGTCTTCCTTGGCAACCCTCAACTCGATAACAGAAGTTTGTTCACCTTCTACCTCAGAGACTTCTACTTGCTCCGGATTGTCTACCAGCGCTTTTGCGATGTATTCAATCAATTCCTTTAACATGTTCACCCCCACTCTCCATTAGAACTGGTTTAAGAGTTACTGAGCGCGGTGCTCCTAGAATAAGGGTATTTGTTTTTCTTCAGAAGACTTCTAACCGTATCAGTAGGTTCCGCTCCCTTCAGTAGCCAATCACGCAGCCGCTCAGTCTCCACACGAACTTCTGCCGGGTCAGTAAGAGGATTATAATACCCTAATATTTCCAAGAATTTACCATCTCGAGGTGCTCTAGAATCAGCAACAACAATACGATAGAATGGTCGTTTTTTAGCTCCTCTCCTAGCCAATCGAATTCGAACAGGCATATCTGCTTTATCCCCCTTTATTCTTTACCGATTTCTATTTTAGTTTTTCACATCCACGGTAACATGGACTTGGTTTTACGAATACGCTTTTTCTTGCCCTTCTTGCCTCCACCAGTAAGCTGGCGCATCATTTTTTTAGCTTGCACGTAGTTCTTCAATAACCTGTTTACATCCTGAATACTTGTACCACTTCCCCTTGCAATTCGCCTTCTACGGCTTGCATTAATTATGGAATGGTTTCTTCTCTCCTCAGGGGTCATAGAATTAATAATGGCTTCAACTCGTACCAGCTCCCTTTCATCCACCTTGAAGTTTTTCATCTGTTTCATGTTTGCCATCCCGGGAAGCATTGAAAGTATCTGCTCAAGAGACCCCAACTTTCTGACTTGTCGCAGCTGATCACGAAAATCCTCCAAGGTGAACGAATCATCACGTATCTTTTTGGCAAGGTCCAGGGCGTGCTTCTCATCGAATGACTCCTGGGCCTTTTCGATCAACGTGAGTACATCACCCATCCCAAGGATTCGGGAGCTCATCCGGTCGGGGTAAAAGACCTCCAGGGCATCCAGTTTCTCACCGGTTCCTATGAACTTTATTGGTTTGCCGGTTACTTCCCTGATAGATAAAGCTGCCCCACCTCGCGCATCACCGTCCATTTTGGTGAGAACTACACCGGTTATCCCGAGCTCACTATCAAACTCAGAAGCAACGTTCACCGCATCCTGCCCTGTCATGGCATCAGCGACGAACAAAATTTCATTAGGTTCCAGGATTTCTTTTAGCCGCTGAAGCTCTTCCATCAACTCGGTATCAATATGAAGTCGGCCGGCGGTGTCAACGATCAATATATTGTTGCCATTTTGCCTGGCAAAACCGAGGGCATCAGAGCAGATCTTCTCCGGCTTCTTTTCATCAAGATCTGCATAGACCGATACATCAATTTGATTACCGAGCGTGATAAGCTGGTCGATAGCGGCGGGCCTGTAAACATCAGCAGCGACCATGCAGGGCCTGTGATTGCGCTTCTTAAGGTGCGCCGCAAGCTTCGCAGCGGTGGTAGTCTTTCCGGACCCCTGTAATCCCACAAGCATCAAGCATATGGGTGGACGCCCCATGAGGTCAAGAGGAACCGCCTCTTCACCAAGCAGCCTGGTTAACTCCTCGTTTACAATTTTTATAACTTGCTGGCCTGGGGTGAGGCTCGAGAGAACCTCCTGCCCTATCGCCCTTTCCCTTATGGCAGCAACAAAATTCTTAGCAACTTTATAATGAACATCAGCTTCCAGGAGCGCAAGACGAACTTCTCTAAGAGCTTCCTGAATATTCTTTTCAGTAAGCTTGCCTTGCCCCCTCAGGGTTTTAAAAACTCTGTTTAACTTTTCCGTTAGATTTTCAAACATGTTCCTCGGAAAACCGAAAACTCCAAAAAATTCCTCAATTGCTCTAAAAATTCCTCTTCACATGGAAAAGGCATGTGATTCTAAAGGCAAATCACGTATATGTCAAGAACTTACTTTTTACGTGCTATTATACAATAATATTGGCGGATATTTAATGAAAATACCTCACCAATAGCCAAATTATTGTGAACTCCGTGAGATAAATTAAAGGAAATTCACCGGAAAATCAAGAAAATTAAGGCGTTAAATGGACATAGGTAAAAAACCTTGACTATTTACCTTCAGACACTCTGGAACCAACTTATAGGAGGATACGGTTACTGGGCGGTGGTATGGGCAGTTCTGGTCGGCAGTGTTGAAGAAACACGGTGACACGAGCTTCATCTCAGCACTGCCCGGGAAGTTGGCAAACCCATCATGCGTCTTTCGTTTTTTCTTCCAGTTCCGGTTTTTTTTCACCCTTGTTTTCTATCTCAGATACTTCCTGGGTTGCCTTCTTAAAATTTCGTATACCTTTTCCAAGTCCGGCACCAATTTCGGGAAGCTTACCTGCTCCAAAAATAATAAGCACGATCACCAAAATAATTAAGAGTTCCGGAATCCCGATTCCACCAATCATAATATCACCCCTCTCAAAGCACCACTATTACCCGCTTTCCGCCAAGGCATGCAACTCGTGTTTTCACACTTCCTTGAACTCGTTTAACAGTTTTAGAAATTCTTTTGATTTCCTGTATTCATCGAGACTTTTTTGATGCTCCAACCAAGTTTCCCACACCCTCATCCATTCATCGTTGTACCAGTAAAAATCCAGTTCCGGCTTACCTGACAACCTGTTTTTGTATTCTATGTATTCTTCCCGGCAATTATCACAAAAGGGATAAGGGGTAGCAACATCCGATCCACCTTCCGACATGTTAACCTGGCTGCCACACTTGGCACACTTGAGGTTACAACGTGTACACTGAAACACCGCTCTTAATAACCGAATTTTCCTTTGACGGAGAGCCTCGTCCTTCTGTGCCTTTACGTCTTTACTTTTTTTCTCAAACTCAATGATGTTTCCCATCAACGCCTCCGCTGATCTTTAAGAGCGAAGCTTTTTCTTGTTCCATATCACCAAAAGATAGCATAGTCAAGAAATGTAAAGTTTTCCAGGGCAATCGCGCGAACGATTCTTTAAATGTTGACATTCTTTGCTATTTATCTTAAAAATCTCACAATCACGTCAACACGATATGCGTTTCCTGAAGTCAGGCAACAGGTTACAAGCAGGATATCTGGTTGAGTATGAAGTTAAGATGATAATGGCGTGGTAATGGAAGTGGATTCTGGATGATGAACCGAACAGTTAACCTTACACATTTCCCGTCAGTATCTTGTATTGGCCTGCACATTTCTAGATATCAATTCTCCAGGAGGTTACAAAATGGGTAAAAAAATGTTCTCTGAAAGCGCCTTAGAGCGTATGGAAAAGGAATACAAGGAATGGCTTGAAGTGTACAAGAAAGCCCTTCAAAGAGTTCCGGAGAGGCTGGAACGGTTTTCCACGGTTTCTGACATGGAAGTAAAGGCACTCTACACCCCACTCGATATAAAAGACAAGGATTTTTTTGAAGATATTGGCTTTCCCGGCTTGTACCCCTTCACCCGGGGAGTCCAACCGAGTATGTACAGGGCAAGGCTTTGGACAATGAGGATGTTTGCCGGCCTTGGCACAGCCGAAGACACCAACAAGCGATTCCATTACCTTGTTAATCACGGTGAGACCGGGCTGAGTACAGCTTTTGATTTTCCGACACTGATGGGTTACGATACAGATTCCCCACTGGCCAAAGGTGAATGCGGGAAATGCGGTGTAGCCATAGACACAATAGAAGACATGGAAATTCTTTTTAAGGGGCTGAACCTTGAAGAATTAACGACGTCCATGACCATAAACCCACCTGCCTCCGTGATATGGGCAATGTACATCGCAAACGCCGAAAACCAGGGTTTTGACAGGAAAAAACTGGGAGGAACCATCCAAAATGACTGTCTTAAAGAATTCATCGCTCAAAAAACCCTCATGCTGCCCCCGGAACCATCCCTGAGGCTGGTTGTAGATACTGTAGAATTCGGAACTTACGAGGTACCCCGGTGGAACACCATAAGCATCAGCGGCTACCACATCAGGGAAGCAGGGGCAACGGCCGTACAGGAACTCGCCTTCACAATCTACGATGGCATTACCTACGTGGAAGAATGCATCAAACGGGGACTGGATGTGGATGCCTTCGCAGGACGACTCTCCTTTTTCTGGAATTCTCACATAGATTTCTTTGAAGAAATTGCAAAAATGCGGGCATCTAGGAGAATGTGGGCAAGGATCATGAAAGAGCGCTTCAAGGCGAAGAAGCCTCGATCAATGCTGATGCGTTTCCACACCCAGACAGCAGGCTGTTCTCTGACTGCCCAAGAGCCATACAACAACATAATCAGAACTACCACGGAAGCACTTGCTGCAGTCCTCGGAGGAACCCAGTCGCTGCATACAAACTCACTGGATGAAGTTTACATGATCCCAAGTGAAGAAGCAGTTACTATTGCTCTCAGAACTCAACAGATCCTGGCCGATGAAGTAGGTGTTGCTAACATTATAGATCCTCTGGCCGGTTCATACTTCGTGGAAGCACTTACTGATAAGATGGAAGAAGAAGCCATGGCCTATATTCGAAAACTCGATGAGCTCGGTGGTATGGTTGAAGCCATAGAAAAAGACTTTCCACAGATGGAAATTGCTGACTCAGCGTATAAGTTCCAACAACAGGTCGAAAAGGGAGAAAAAATTATAATCGGAATCAACAAGTTCCCTTCCCCTAAGCCTGACCTTGAAATACTTAAAATAGATCCCGAAGTAGAGAGACGACAAATTGAAAGAACCCGAAAATTTAAAGAAAAAAGAGACAAGGTAAAGCTGCAAAAATGCATGGATGAACTGAGACGCCGCTGTGAAGGACCTCCGTGCTGGGAGAACAATGTCATGCCGGCATTGATTGATGCCGTTCGTGCCGGAGCAACAGAACAGGAGATATGTGATCTCTACAGGGATGTTTTCGGAATTTATACAGATCCAGGCACGTTTTAATTAATGGTCAAACTAGAAAGAGGAGAAGAGGAGATTATAATATGGGTTCTGACAGGAAATTGAGAGTTTTAATTGCCAAACCTGGACTAGACGGACACGATCGTGGGGCAAGAGTAATCGCTAGGGCCTTTAGAGATGCAGGTTTTGAAGTAATATACACAGGATGTCACCAGACTCCCGAACAAATAGTTAGCACGGCGCTACAGGAAGATGTTGACCTCATAGGACTTAGCATTCTTTCAGGCGCACACATGTATTCATTCCCCAGGATAATGGAACTCTTGAAAGAAAATAACGCTGAAGACATCACGGTAATAGGCGGTGGCATCTTCCCTACGGAAGATATACCAAAATTAAAGGAGATTGGGATCAAGGAAATTTTTGAGCCGGGAACGCTACTTGAAGATATCATAGAATGGGTTAAAACTAACGTTAAGCCACGTGGCGCACAGACATCCTGATAATCTGAAGCCAACTGTAAAAATCGCCAGTGTTTTCTCTTAATACGCAGTCGGTTGAAAGAAAGGCTTATTTCTATGGACATAGTACAAAAAATTCTAGATGGGGATATAAGGGCAGTTGCCAGGTTGATGAGAGACATAGATGACGAAATACCTTCTGCAAAAGAGGTTTTGAAAGAGCTATACCCTCACACGGGTAAGGCTTACGTTATCGGGTTTACCGGTTCACCGGGGGTGGGTAAAAGCACCCTGGTTGATCGATTGGTTGACAAATTAAGGGCCGAGGGGAAAACGGTAGGCATCCTGGCAATTGATCCCACAAGTCCTTTCACGGGAGGAGCCATTCTAGGAGACAGAATTAGAATGCAACGACATTTTCTTGATCCGGGAGTTTTCATAAGGAGCCTGGCCACACGGGGCCATTTTGGGGGGCTCACAAGGTCTACCCACGACATGATTGATGTTCTTGACGCCATGGGCAAAGACGTAATCATTGTTGAAACTGTGGGAGTCGGACAGGATGAGATTGAAATAGCTCACACTGCTCACACTACAGTACTTGTAACCGTACCCGGCATGGGTGACGAGGTACAAGCCATTAAGGCCGGCATCATGGAGATCGGAGACATATTTGTTGTTAACAAGTCAGACCGGGAAGGGTCCAGGAAAACTGTGAGAGAACTTAGAAACCTGGTCGAACTTGGACTTCGGCGCCACAAAACAGAAGGTCCCCCCTGGGAACCGCCCATAATCCAAACAGTGGCAAGTAAAAACAAGGGAATAGATGAACTCTATGAGGCCATCATTAAGCATCAGAAATACCTGTTTGACAATAAGGCAACTAAATTGGAACAGGTACTCTATGATAGAGCAAAGCTTCATTTTATCGGTATTCTAAGGGACCAGCTCTTCAACACGGTGATAGAAAGAGCCAGGGAGCGAGGGGAAGACCTAGATCTTTTGGTCTCCAAAATAGTTCACAGGGATGTTGACCCCTATAGCCTTGCAAATGAATTGGTGGAAAGGGAACTAGTGAATAGTAAAAGTAAAGAGAAATGATAAAAAGAAGCAGTTATAAAATATTTGAATTCATTTTACGAATTTAACTCCTGGCCTCTCACAAAGATGAGAGGCTTTTTATTTATCGGCAAATGGAGAAGAAAAATCAAAAGAATCATCTTGATTGGCACCAAAAGCTAGTTGATTTTCCGACAGAAGCCGGTGTTTACATTTTTAGGGACCACGCTGGAAACGTTCTCTACGTGGGGAAGGCCAAAAATTTGCGGAAACGAGTCGCAAGTTACGCCGGACGTAAATTCAATGATACAAAAACGGAAAAAATGCTGGAGCGCGTTTGCGACGTCGATTTTATCGTAACTGGCAGTGAAAAAGAAGCGCTACTTCTTGAAGCAAACCTAATTAAGAAGCACCGTCCGAAGTACAACGTAATTCTCAGAGATGACAAGAATTATCCCTGCATACGAATCGATACCTCGGATACTTTTCCCAGACTGGAAATAGTAAGAAAGATCAAAAACGATGGAGCAGTCTACTTCGGCCCATATCCTTCCGTGAAGGCTGTAAGACATACGCTTCGCACGGTAAAGCGCATGTTCCCCATGAGGCAGTGCAAGAGTAAAAGACTTCAAAAAAGGAGTCGCCCTTGCCTCAATTTTCAGATTGGCCGATGCTTGGGACCTTGCGCCGAAATGGTCTCAGAAAGGGAATACAACAAGGTCGTCCAAGAAGTTATTTTGTTTCTTCAGGGAAAAACAGACTTGCTGCAAAAGAACATTGAAAGAAAAATGAAAGAAGCTGCAGAAAACCTAGACTTTGAAAAAGCGGCCATTTACAGAGACCGATTGCTAGATATACAGAAAACATTGCAAGCACAAAGGATAGTTTCACCACGATTTATCGACAGGGATATAATTTGTGTATACGGTGAAGATAACGATTGGCTGGTCGAAATTCTATTCATAAGGCAAGGGGCATTGCTGGACTCAAGAGATTATTTCTTTCGCAAGGCCTTGTTCTCCCAGGTAGAGATAATAGAAACCTTCATCTCCCAGTTTTACCAAAATGACAAGTACATCCCCGCTGAGATACTGGTTTCCACACTACCTGACACCGCAAAATACCTATCTGAATGGTTATCGGAGAAAAAAGGTAGTAAGGTGATCGTGAAAAAGCCGATGAGAGGTGAAGGTAGAAAGCTCCTTGATCTTGCCCTTGAAAATGCAAAAAAACACTTCCAGGTTAGAGTCTCCGAGAAGAAGAACTATGAAGGGGTAAAAAAACAACTCCAGAAGGTTCTGCGACTGCCTACCCAGCCGTCTTACGTAGCTTGCGTTGACATATCCCACTTTCACGGACAATACACGGTAGGATCATTGGTGGTGTTCCAGGACGGATATCCGTTGAAAGAAAAATACCGCCGCTTTCAGATGAAATCGGACAAACTCTCCGACGATCCCGCTATGATTGCCGAACTATTGGAAAGGTATCTCAAAGACGATAAAGAAGATGCGAGGATGCTCGATCTACTGGTGATAGACGGTGGAAAAACACAGCTCAACACGGCGGTCAAAGTAATAAAAAAACTCGGTATCAGGGATCTACCAGTTATAAGCATTGCAAAGGGATCAGACCAGTGGAACCTAAAACACACGGTAAAATCCCTTGACCGCATCTATTTGCCAAATCGAAAAAACCCGCTGTCCCTAGCGGCAACGTCGGGGCTGTTGCTCTTCTTGCAGCAAATGCGAGACGAAGCTCACAGGTTCGCCATAACTTATCATAAAAAACGATATAGAAAGGACTTGACATCATCAATCCTAGAAGACATTCCCGGCATAGGCGAAAAGAGACGAAACGAATTGCTGAAACACTTCGGAAGCATATTAAATATCGCTAATGCTTCCGTTGAAGAACTCTCGCGGGTCAAGAACATTCCGAGAAATGTGGCGGAAAATATTCACGAATACTTTCAGAATTTCAGGTTCGAGGAAGATTAACGGACACGTTTTAGAAGGGAACGGCATCTTTTTCTCAGTTCTACGTCGGAGATTTTCTTCAGGACTTCCCTGTCTTCGTCGTTTAGCTTCCTCAGCGGAACTTTTCTCTTCGATTTTTGAATTTTTCTTTTCGGCTTTCCTCCCTTTGGTTTTTCAACCAGCGGCACCTCTTTCTTAATCTCGCCAATGCGGAAACGCACTCCTTTAATCGGTTTTTGCGGGTTAACCTTTCTCAACTTTTCTAAAATTTCCTCCTTGTTCAGTTCCAGGTGGTGTTTCCACACGGGGTCTGTTACTACAACGTGTAGAATTCCCTTTACAAGGCGCCTTGGCTGGCTGTACTTAGCTGTTTCCTTCCCGACAAGATCCTCCCAAGTCCCGTACAAGGTTTTTGGGAAAAGTTGCCTTTCTTCAAGGACATCTTTTATTACGTCACCGATTAAAAAAAAATCTTCACTCATTGCGTAAACCCGTACAGCTTGCGAAATTTTTTTGACTCCATCCCTTGATTTTTGGCATTACGTATTTAAGTTTGGTTTAAAGAAAAAAATGTTTACTTTTTTAAATTTCTATGGTAATTATTAAAAGATTAACCTACCGGACAGCATCTGCAAAGGCAAATGATTATACTCCAAAGGTCGCAAAAATGTCCCAGGCGTTCATCATGATCGATATCCCGGCAAGTTATGATGTTAACATTACCGCTTTGTGCAATCAATACTAAAGGAGGGAAGAGCCTATGGAACCTTGCCTTAAGCCTGAAGCCACTGAAGCAAAGGAACCAAAAACGGACAAACCTACACCGAACCCCGTTATGGTAAAGGAGGGGAAGGGTTGGCGAAACTTTGTCTGCCCTCATTACGACGATTGTCTCAACCTTGCGGCAAAAAGCATGTGGCCAGGTTTTACCTGTAAGTTCTGCGAATTCAACGTGAAAACTGACCAGGAACCTTAAAATCAAAAGGGAGGGTCATGAACCCTCCCTTTTGATTTATAGATACAACCGATATCTTACTAGCCTGATTGCTACTCTTCCTTTTTCTGCTCTTCTTCTGAGTCAGAAGAAGTCGTTTCCACCTCTTTTTCTTCCCCGACTTCACCGGATTCTGCCGCAACTTGTGCTTCTTTAACCTCAGGTTCCGCAACTTCTTCTTCAACTTTTTGCTCCGCCTCCCCGGTTTCCTCTTCTTCCACGTGAGCCTTTTGTTCCTCCACCGGGGCCGCCTCAGCCTTAACCTTTTCTTTTTTCTTCTTTTTCCTGCGGCGCTTTTTTTCAACACCCGTAAAATCGACAAGCTCTATCATGCTCATCGGAGCACCGTCGCCCCTTCGATAACCGATTTTTATCACCCTGGAGTACCCGCCATTTACATCCTGGTACCTAGGGGCAAGATCGGCAAAAAGCTTGTGTACCACGTTTTTGTCCCTAATGACCTTTAGCGCCTGTCGCCTAGCCGCCAAGTCTCCCCTTTTTCCAAGGGTTATCATCCAGTCCACCCAGCGGCGTATCTCCTTTGCCTTGGCATCCGTGGTCATTACCCTTTCGTGCAGAAGTACAGATGTAACCAAGTTCCTGAACATTGCCAGCCTATGGCTGCTGGTTCTGCTTAGTTTTCTACCTGCTTTGCGGTGTCTCATTTACTCTTTTTCCTTTCTAGCTTCAAGTTCCTCTCGTGACGGGAAGTTCTCAAGTTTCATACCAAGCGAAAGACCCATTTCAGCTAGTATTTCTTTTATTTCATTAAGAGACTTACGACCAAAGTTCTTTGTCTTCAGCATCTCTGCCTCGGTCTTTTGCACCAGTTCACCGATGTAACGGATATCTGCATTCTTGAGGCAGTTTGAGGATCGTACGGAGAGTTCGAGTTCGTCCACACTCCGGAAAAGATTCTCGTTGAGTTCCGGCTCCTTCTTCTCTTCCTTCTCCTCCTCCTCAATTTCAGGCTCTTCATCAAAGTTAATGAACACGTTAAGCTGTTCCTTCAATATCTTCGCCGCATAGGCAAGTGCATCCTCGGGAAGCACAGATCCGTCGGTCCAGATTTCCATGGTCAACTTATCGTAATCCGTCACTTGCCCAACCCTTGCCTGGGTTACCACGTAGCTCACCTTCTTGATAGGGGAAAATATGGCATCTATGGGGATGGTGCCGACAGGCATATCTTTTTCCACGTTCCTCTCAGCAGGCACGTATCCCTTGCCCATTTTCACGTTCATTTCCATCAAAAGTTTTCCGTCAGGAGCCAGGGTGGCGATATGATGTTCCGGATTAATCACTTCCACGTACGTATCTGCGATTATATCACCCGCCGTTACTTCGCCTTCCCCTTCCTTCTCTATTTTCAGAACAGCAGACCTTTCACCGTCCATCAGTTTGAGTCTTACTTCTTTGAGGTTGAGGATGATATCAGTCACATCCTCAACCACCCCAGGTATGGTGGAAAATTCATGTAACACGCCATCGATTTTCACGCTACAGATGGCTGCTCCCTGCAACGATGAAAGGAGGATACGACGAAGCGCGTTTCCAAGTGTGAGTCCGAAACCTCTTTCCAACGGTTCACAAACAAACTTTCCGTAAAATCTGGTAGATTTTTCGGAATCAATTTGCAACTTTTTAGGTTTTATTAATTCTCGCCAGTTCCTATGCATAGGTCTTCTTTACCTTCCGGTTATTTATTATTTGGAGTACAACTCGACAATCAGTTGCTCCTTAATTGGCATTGTAATGTCTTCCCTTGTTGGATAGGTTTTCACCGTACCGCGAAAGTTTTCCTTATCCAACTCCAGCCAGCCAGGCACCCCTCTTCTCGGCAAAGCTTCCAAGGCTTCCACAATGGGAGGAACCTGGCGGCTTTTTTCCTTTACTTCAATAACATCTCCAACCTTGACAAGGTAGGATGGAATATTAACCTTCTTTCCGTTAACCAAGAAATGATTGTGACGCACCAATTGCCTTGCCTGCGCAAGAGAGTTGGCAAAACCAAGGCGAAACACCACGACATCAAGCCTTCTTTCAAGCAAAATCAAAAGGTTGGTACCCGTGATTCCCTTCTGCCTCTCAGCGCGCTTGAAATAGTTCTTAAACTGTCGCTCAAGGAGGCCATACATCCTTTTTACTTTTTGTTTTTCCCTGAGCTGAATTCCGTAATCTGAATACTTGGTCCTGGCCTGACCGTGCTGACCAGGAGCGTAGCTGCGCCTCTCGTATGAACATTTATCCGAGTAACAGCGATCACCTTTCAAGTACAACTTTGTGTTTTCTCGCCGGCACAATCGGCAAACTGCTCCTGTATACCGAGCCAAATCCAACCTCCTTGTTTAAAATATCAGAATTTCTAATCTTTTGTCCCAAATTTTCTCAAATTACACACGTCTTCGTTTCGGAGGACGGCACCCATTGTGGGGTATCGGGGTAACGTCCTTAATGAGCGTAACCTCGAAGCCTGCCGCCTGAAGGGCTCTAAGGGCAGCTTCTCGCCCGGACCCAGGTCCCTTGACGTAGACTTCAATCGTTCTCATCCCGTGCTCCATGGCCTTTTTTGCGGCATCCTCAGCCGCTACCTGAGCTGCAAACGGTGTACTTTTCCTTGAGCCCTTGAACCCTTTGCTTCCTGCGCTTGACCATGCGATCACATTTCCGCTCTTGTCAGTAATGGTAATAATAGTATTGTTAAACGTAGACTGAATATGAGCTATACCACTGGGTATATTCTTTTTTTCCTTACGTTTCCTTCCACCCTTTGCCGCTGCCATTTTACCTCCAGCCAAAACTTATAATTTTAACCTTTCTTCCTTTTACCAACAACAGAACGCCGAGGCCCCTTGCGAGTGCGCGCGTTTGCATGAGTACTTTGCCCTCTAACGGGCAAACCTCGCCTGTGCCTCAGTCCCCGGTAACAACCCAGGTCCATCAACCGCTTTATGTTCATGGAAACTTCGCTTCTCAGGTCTCCCTCAACCTTATATTCTCTATCTATTATCTGCCTTATCTTGTTTATCTCTTCTTCAGACAGATCATCAGACTTTTTATTCCAGTCTATTTGGGCCTTGGTTAGTATCTTTTGAGACGTAGAACGGCCTATACCGTAAATGTATGTAAGCGCTATTTCTATGCGCTTATTCCTAGGTAAATCTACTCCAGCTATTCTTGCCAATGATCACTCCTCCTTGAAAATAGAGATTATCCCTGTCTCTGTTTGTGTCTGGGATTTTCACAAATAACTCGCAAAACCCCATGACGCTTAATTATCTTACACTTTCTACATATTCGCTTAACAGAAGCTCGTACTTTCATCAAATTCTCCCTTGTCTAAAACCGGAGTCTACAATTATCAAATATAAACCAACCCTTTGCACAACGAATTAACATCAGTCGTTTCAGTATTCTAAGGTTATTTCTTAGAACGGTATATGATTCGACCTCTACTGAGGTCGTAAGTAGACAACTCCAGCGTTACCCGGTCACCGGGTAAAATCTTGATAAAATGCATCCTCATCTTTCCGGATATGTGAGCCAGCACTTTATGACCGTTATCGAGCTCCACCCTGAACATTGCATTAGGCAAGGTTTCGATGACCGTTCCTTCAACCTCAATGGGCTCCTCTTTAGCCATCTTTAATTACTCCATTTATTCAAGTTCTGTCAAAATTTCGGGACCATCTTCAGTAATGGCAATAGTATGCTCAAAATGAGCAGATAATTTACCGTCCTTCGTCACCGCTGTCCAGTTATCTGCCAGTATTTCTACCTCGTGGACTCCCTGGTTTATCATGGGTTCTATAGCTAAAACCATCCCGGGTTTTAGTCTCACACCGTGCCCCTTTTTACCAAAATTAGGTATCTGAGGGCTTTCATGCAAGCTTCTACCAATCCCATGCCCCACGAATTCTCGCACCACTGAAAATCCGTGAGACTCAACGTAACTCTGGATAGCGTGGGATATATCAAATAGCCTGTGCCTTGGATCGGCCTTGGCTATCCCACGGTACAGCGCCTCTCTCGTTACCTCGATAAGCGCCATGGCTTCCTCGGAAACCTTTCCCACTGGAAGCGTAACGGCAGCATCACCGTAATAGCCGTCCTTTACCACACCAAAATCAAGGCTAATAATGTCGCCTTCGTTTAATACCCTTGTTTTCGAAGGTAATCCGTGCACTACTTCAGCGTTTACCGACGTACATAGGGAATACGGGTATCCTCTGTACCCCTTAAACGCAGGCTTAGCCTTCTGCTTCTTGGCCAATTTTTCACTGAGCTTGTCAAGCTCAAACGTAGTTACGCCTGGTTTTACCTTTTCACTTACCTCAGCGAGAATCCTGGCAACGATCTGGCACGCTACCCTGATTTTCTCTATTTCTTCGGGCCTTTTAAGAATAATCAATTTAATTTCTTTTCAGGGGGCAACACCGAGTGCCCCCGTGTCCATTTTTCAAGTATTATCCAAGTACTTTAGTAATTCTTTCAAAAATCGTCTTGATTTCGCCAACTCCGTCAATACGCCTCAGTTTACCTTGTTTATCATAATATTCGATAAGAGGAAACGTCTGTTCCTGGTAAACTTTTAACCTTGCCTTCACCGTTTCTTCGTTATCGTCATCACGCTGGTAGAGTTCCCCGCCACATTTATCACATACGTTATCGACCTTCGGAGGATCAAATTTTAAGTGATAGCCTGCGCCACATTCTTTGCACGTCCTTCTACCAGTGAGCCGTGCAATAAGTTCCTCGTTAGGAACTTCGATGCAGATGACATGATCAATGGCTTTGCCCATGGCTTCAAGTTCCTTATCCAGCACCTCAGCTTGAGCCACCGTGCGGGGGAAGCCATCCAACATAAAACCCTTTGCGCAATCGGGTTCTTGGAGACGCTCCTTAACCAGGCCTATGACAACTTCGTCAGGAACAAGTTCGCCTTTGTCCATATATTTTTTGGCTTCCAGCCCTAGCTGCGTTCCTGCTTTAACTGCCGCCCGCAACATGTCTCCCGTAGAGATCTGGGGTATTCCATACCTTTCAATTAGCATTTTTGCTTGAGTTCCCTTACCAGCTCCCGGTGGTCCTAACAAGATAATGTTCATCGTCCCCTCCTTTTCACTTTGTCCTTCTCAACCTCAACTCCTGTCAGCCATCAAAAGCAGCTAACGTCTGTTACCTACTACCTCGCTTTAAAAACCCCTCGTAGTGGCGCGTAAGCATATGAGATTCAATTTGGGCAATCGTGTCTATTGCTACGCCCACGACAATTAACAGGGCAGTTCCTCCAAAGTAAAACGGAACATTGAAATACTTAATAAGCAAGGTTGGAAGCACACATACTGCAGAAACGTATAGAGCTCCCCAGAATGTTATCCTGCTTAAAACCTTATCAATGTAATCGGCGGTTCTTTTCCCGGGCCTTATGCCAGGAATAAAACCGCCGTACTTCTTCATGTTGTCTGCAACATCGACGGGGTTAAAGACAATAGCCGTATAAAAATAACAGAAAAAGATGATAAAACCAACATAGAGTACTATATAAACGGGTTGTCCTGGATTTACAGCCTGGGCAATTTTCTTAATCCACGGTATGTTAATAAAGTTAGCGATAGTTGCGGGGAACATTATTATAGATGACGCAAAAATAGGAGGAATAACGCCGGAAGTATTCAGCTTGAGCGGCAAATGAGTGCTCGTGCCTCCGTACATCTTTCGCCCCACCACACGTTTTGCGTACTGCACCGGTATACGTCTTTGCGCCCTTTCAAAGAAGATTATGACCGCAACAACTGCAACCATCAGTACCGTTAAAACGAGAATTTTGAACAGAGACATTTCACCGGCGGACATTAACCTCAACGTATTGACTATTGCTCCGGGCATACCAGCAACTATACCGGCAAAGATGATCAGAGAAATACCGTTGCCTATTCCATATTCCGTTATCTGTTCCCCCAGCCACATGATAAAAGCGGTACCTGCGGTTAAAGTAATAACGCACAGCAGGCGGAATCCCCACCCTGGGTTTATCACTATCATTGTACCCCCGGGACCTGTCATACCTTCCAGGCCAAATGCTATGCCGAAGCCTTGGATAGCACTCAGCAACACTGTCCCGTACCTGGTGTACTTTACAATCTTCTTGCGTCCGGCATCTCCTTCTTTCTTCAAGGCGTCTAGGTAGGGGATCACAACAGTTAGGAGCTCCAAAATAATGGATGCACTAATATAGGGCATGATTCCAAGAGCAAAAACAGACAGGCGTCTCATTGCACCCCCGGAAAACATGTCGAAGAAACCCAGTAAAGTCCCCTTAGCCTGAGCAAAGAGAGCCGCCAGAGCAGCTGCATCTATCCCGGGAGTCGGAACATGTACACCAACCCTGTAGACCGCCAACAGCAAAAACGTAAAAAGTATACGTCTTTTTAGCTCCGGAATTTTCCCTATATTTTGAAAACCTGTTATCACAGAAAAGACCTTCCGTTAAGCTTACTTACAAACTAGTTATCTAACCTGCTTCTATTAGCTCCACCTCTCCCTGTGCAGCTTCAATTTTTTTCCTTGCACTTTCACTAATCTTGTGCACTTTAACTTTCAGTGGCTTTGTAATTTCACCGTCACCCAGAATTTTCACCCCATCAAGGACCTTCTTAATAAGCCCCTTTTCTTTTAATGTCTCAGGCGTCACCTCAGCCTTTTCATCAAACTTATTAAGTGCAGAAACATTAACAACGGCATATCTCTTTTTAAACCGTATATTGTTAAAGCCTCTTTTGGGCACCCTTCGCTGAAGCGGCATCTGTCCACCCTCAAACCAGGGCGGTACGCCTCCCCCTGAGCGGGACTTCTGACCCTTATGGCCCTTGCAGGCGGTCTTCCCGTGCCCGGACCCAGGCCCACGACCAACTCTTTTCTTGCTATGCCGAGACCCTTTGGCCGGTTTTAACTCATTTAATTGCATCTTATCTCCCCTGTTTCGCTAGCCTTTATCAATTTTCTATTACTCTGCCTCAGTAACTTCCACCAGGTGTGACACCTTCCTTATCGCTCCCATAATTTGCGGGGTGTCGTACAGTTCAACCACCTTGTTCATCTTTGTGAGACCAAGACTCCTGAGTATTTTTCTGTGTTTTTCCGGTCTCCCTATACCACTTCTAATTAATTTTACCCTAATTTTCTTAGCCATGTTGTAGAGATCTCCTTGACTAACGAACTACGCTCTAATCTCTCTAAGAGTCTTCCCTCTTCGTTTTGCTATCTCCTCAGGGCTTTTTAACTGCATCAGCCCGTCAAAGGTAGCCTTAACCGCATTATGAGGGTTTCGAGAACCAATGATTTTGGCCAGTATATTTTGAATGCCCACTGCTTCCATCACGGCGCGCACTGGGCCACCGGCGATTACACCGGTACCTTCTGAAGCTGGCTTTAGCAACACCTTGGTAGCACCCAATTTCCCGATAACCTCGTAAGGGATGGTCCCATTAATAATGGGAACCTCAATCATATTCTTTACTGCCGTCTCATAACCCTTCCTGATTGCCTCGGGCACTTCGTGTGCCTTCCCGTGACCGTAGCCGACTCGTCCCTGTCCATCTCCAACCACGACAATGGCACTAAAAGAAAATCTCCTACCACCCTTAACAACCTTGGCAACCCGGTTAATATGGACAACTTTGTCTATGTACTGTAGTGTGCTTGAATTTACTGACTGCAAGAAACTGCCTCCCTAAGATTTTTTGTTAGAAACGTAACCCACCTTTTCTGGCACCATCGGCCAGCGCTTTAACCCTTCCATGATAAATGTAACCACCTCTATCAAAAACTACCTTTTCTATCCCTTTTTTCAATGCATGGGCAGCAAGCAGTTCCCCTACTTTCTCAGCTGCCGCCACCTTGCCCTTTTTTTCAGGATCCATGGAAAAGTCCTTGTCAAGGGTCGATGCTGAGGCAAGAGTAATACCCCTGGTATCATCGATAACTTGAGCATATATGTGTTTCGCACTCCTGAATACCGCTAATCGTGGCCTTTCAGGAGTTCCAAAAATCTTTTTCCTGATTCTTCTCTTTCTTCGCAATCGCGCCATCAATCGTTTATTTGCCGTTCCACCCATTTGAATATATTCTCCCGTCTAGAAGAACTACACTATTTTACGCCGCTTTTGCCAACCTTTCTTCTAATCTGCTCATCAGCATACTTAATTCCCTTGGCCTTATAGGGATCGGCTGGCCTTATCGCCTTGATCCTCGCCGCCGTCTGTCCTACCAGAGCTTTGTCTATCCCACTTATGGTTATCCTGTTCTGTTTATCAACAGATGCCTCAATACCATCCGGAAGCCTGAATTCCACTGGGTGAGAAAACCCAAGGATAAGGTTTAAAACCTTGTTTTGGACATCGGCACGGTAGCCTACTCCGTTTATTTCCAGAACTTTGCTAAATCCCTTGGTAACTCCTTCCACCATGTTATTTATTAAGGCTCTTGTCAATCCCCACAAAGACCGGGAAAACTTGTTCTCGTACCGGTTTTTCACGGTTATTACGCCATCATCTACCTTCACAATGACAGCTGGATGTATGGGCTGAGAAAGTGTACCCTTCGCCCCTTTAACCGTGATTTCATTTTCAGTCAGTTTTACTTCCACACCCTTCGGTATGGGTATTGGTAACTTTCCAATGCGTGACATATGTGCGCTCCTCACTAACACACAAAGAACTATTCCTGAGTATTCATTATGGATTCATTCAGCCGTCAAACTACCAAACACTGCACAGCAACTCACCGCCAAGTCGGCGCTTCCTCGCCTCCCTATCATGCATGATCCCTTTTGATGTAGACAGAATAGCAATGCCATAACCATTTAAGATATAAGGTATCTTGTCACATTTGACATACACCCTTCTGCTTGGCTTGCTAATTCTCTTCATCCCGGTAATTACCGGCACCTTGTTCTGGTCGTATTTGAGAATCACTCTCAAAACGCCCTGTTTTTTATCCTTGATAAACTTGTAACCCGTGATATAGCCCTCTTCTTTCAGCACCCGGGCAATGTTCAATTTCATCTTTGATGCCGGAATATCAACATAATCAAAGCCGGCTTTTTGAGCATTCTTAATTCGCACCAAAAAATCAGCAATCGGATCGGTAATAACCATGAATATCTAGCTCCTTCTACCCCCAAAATAGCTTTTCTACCAACTTGATTTAATTACTCCAGGTAATTCCCCGTTAAGAGCCATGGTACGAAAGCAAATTCTGCATAATCCAAACTTTCGTAAGTAGGCCCTGGGTCTACCGCATAGAGGACAACGATTATATGCCCTTACTTTAAATTTCGGGGGCCTTTTTGCCTTTGCTATCAACGCCTTTCTGGCCAACTGTCCCTCCTTTTTTTACTTTACGTTCAAGATCCTAGTTCCTAAAAGGCATTCCCATTAAACGAAGAAGACTCTTGCCTTCCTCGTCAGTCTTGGCAGTGGTTACGATTGTAATATTCAAGCCCTTTATCTTATCTATCTTGTCGTAATCTATTTCAGGGAAAATAATGTGTTCCCTGATCCCAAGAGTATAGTTGCCCCTTCCGTCAAAGGACCTATCTGTAACTCCACGAAAGTCCCTTACGCGAGGCAATGCTATATTAACCAATTTCTCAAAGAAATCGTACATTCTCTCTGCTCTCAAAGTCACCATGCAGCCTATGGGCATTCCTTCTCTCAATTTAAAAGACGCTATCGATTTACGAGCCCTCGTAATAACAGGCCTTTGTCCTGCAATGAGGCTGAGTTCTTCCACAGCCCTGTCCAGCACCTTTATGTTGTGAATTGCTTCGCCCAGACCCATGTTAAGGACAATCTTCTCAAGCTTGGGAATCTGCATCGGATTCTTGTAATTATATTGCTTTTGCAATTGTGGAGCAATTTCCTTGATATATCTTTCCCTTAATTTCCCCATACTATAAACACTCCCAAAACGTCATCGGCTCAACAACACAGCTTATTCGTCCAAAATTTCACCACACTTTTTGCAGTAGCGAACCTTTCTTCCGTCTTCGAGAACCTTCCTCCCCACCCTTGTGGGATCAGTGCACTTGGTACAAATCACCATCAGGTTAGATACATGGATCGATGCTTCCTTTTCCAGGATTCCGCCCTGGCCTGTTTGAGGGCTAGGACGAAGATGCCTCTTGACCATGTTTACTTTTTCTACTACCGCCCTATCTTTCTTACGGATGACTCTAAGCACCTTTCCTGATTTTCCCTTTTCCTTCCCGGCTATAACAATAACAGTATCCCCTTTTTTGAGGTGATACTTCTTTTTGTGCGGATCTATTTTCCTCGCTTGTTTTCCCATTACAACACCTCTGGTGCCAATGATATAATTTTCATAAACTTCTTGGCCCTCAATTCCCTGGCAACCGGTCCAAAAATCCTGGTGCCAATCGGTTCTTTTGCGGCATTTATCAACACAGCAGAATTGTCATCAAACTTTATGTATGATCCGTCAGGCCTGCGAATTTCCTTTTTGGTGCGCACTACCACGGCTTTCATAACATCACCCTTTTTCACCTTGGAATTCGGAATCGCTTCCTTCACTGAAACTACAATTATGTCGCCAATGGTAGCATATCGTTTTCCCGTACCACCCAAGACCTTTATACAATAGAGCTTCTTTGCACCAGAATTGTCAGCAGCCAGAAGCTTTGTTTCTTGTTGTATCATTTTGCCTCACCCTCTCTATCCGATTTCTCACTTCACCAGTAAACCGAACCGATGGAAAACCAAACTATACTTTTGCCCGTTCCAGGATCTCCACCACAATCCATCGCTTTGTCTTGCTCAAGGGACGGCATTCCCTTACCTTAACACGATCACCTATTTTGCAAAGGTTCTTAGCATCATGGGCTTTTACCTTCGTATACCTGCGAACGTACTTCTTATATATAGGATGTTTCACAAGGCTTTGAATCTGCACCACGGCAGTTTTATCCATTTTGTCGCTAACAACCACACCTATTAACGTTTTCCTACTCTTGGATTCACTCACTGCGTTCATAAACCGGCCTCTTCCTTAGCTTGCTTCTGCCATTGATCGCTTTTCGTTAATAATTGTCTTAACGCGAGCAATATCACGCCGCGTCTTTCTCAACTGGGCCGTATTGTCGAGTTGGCCAGTTGAATGCTGAAACTTCAAGTTAAACAGCGCTTCGCTAAACTCCTTGAGCTTAGCCTCAAGTTCTTCCAGACTCATTTCTCTCAATTCACTAGCCCTCATACCCTGGTCTCCCTCCTGGTAACAAACTTGGTGGCAATGGGAAGCTTATGAGATGCCAGGCGAAAAGCTTCACGAGCAACATCTTCCTTCACGCCTTCCATCTCGTACAGGATCCTTCCGGGCTTAACCACAGCTACCCAACCTTCAGGAGAACCTTTTCCTTTACCCATCCGGGTTTCCGCCGGTTTCTTGGTTATAGGCTTATCCGGGAAAATCCTTATCCAGATCTTACCACCCCTTTTGATATGCCTGGTCATGGCAATACGAGCAGCCTCGATCTGGTGGGCAGTGAGCCTTCCTCTGTCTAGGGCCTGTAAGCCGTAAGAACCGAACGCTACAGTGCATCCCCTATAGGCCTTGCCCCTGATTCGCCCTTTCTGTCTTTTCCTATATTTTATGCGTTTGGGTGCTAGCATTTTTCATTATCTCCCTGTTTAAGTATCATCCATGCATGCCATGAAGCAATCTATTGTAAGTTACGGCAATACCTCTCCTTTAAAAATCCATACCTTAACACCGATTACACCATAAGTAGTCTTTGCGAGAGCGGTTCCGTAATCAATGTCAGCCCGGAGTGTATGCAATGGTACCCTTCCCTCCCGGTACCACTCACGCCTGGCCATTTCTGCCCCACCAAGGCGACCGGCACAGGAAACCTTGATTCCTTGAGCACCAAACTTCAACGCTGTGGTCACCGCCTTTTTCATTGCTCTTCTGAAGGCAACCCTTCGTACTAGCTGGAGAGCTATGTTCTCGGCTACAAGGGTCGCATCGGTCTCAGGCTTTCTAACTTCCTGAATGTCTATCAGAATCTCACGTCCTACCATGCTTTCAAGGTCATTTTTCAGGCGCTCTATCTCAGCACCCTTTTTCCCGATAACTATACCGGGGCGTGCCGTGTGAATCCTAATCTTTGCAATGTTTGCGGCTCGCTCTATTTCAATCTTGGATATGCCAGCATGAAAAAGGCGATCCTTTATAAATTTTCTAATCTGCTTGTCCTCGTAAACGAGCTTGTCGTACCCCCGGTTTGCAAACCATTTAGAATCCCAGGTTCTGATTACCCCTAACCTAAAACCTATCGGATTAACCTTTTGACCCAAATGCCACCTCCAGAAATCTTCCTGCTAAATTTATCAATTGCCTCTCAACAAGTTACTTCTCATCCAAAACCACCGTTATATGGCTAGTACGTTTCAGGATCCTCGAAGCCCTTCCCATAGCCTTGGCCATCCATCTTTTCATCGTTGGCCCCTCATCGACGTAAATCCTTTTCACGTACAAACTATCCACATCAATAATTTTACTTTGCTCAGCATTGGCTATGGCAGACCGCAATGTCTTATCAATTAGCCTCGCTGCTTTCTTGGGAGTAAACTTGAGTATGGACAAGGCCTCATCTACATCTTTCCCACGGATCAAATCTGCAACAAGGCGCGCCTTTTGCGGTGAAATCCTAATGTATTTTGATACCGCTCTTACCTCCATCATCTACCCCTTCTTTCCCTTCACTCGCGATTTACGATCTCCTGCGTGACCATAGAAAGTCCTTGTGGGGGCAAATTCGCCTAGTTTGTGTCCTACCATGTTTTCCGTGATAAAAACCGGTATAAACTTCTTCCCGTTATGAACAGCAATTGTTAGCCCCACGAACTCCGGTACAATCGTGGAACGCCGCGACCACGTTTTGATTACTCTTCTATCGTCGGTTTCCTTGGCCTTCAAAACCTTCTTCATCAAGTGTTCATCAACAAACGGACCTTTTTTAAGTGACCTAGGCACTTTTCCTTCTCCTCGCCGAAAGAATCAAAATTCTATACTCTACTTTCCGTATCTTCTACGAATAATATACTTATCACTCGGCTTTTTTCCCCGCGTACGGTATCCCTTTGTGGGCATTCCCCAGGGACTACAGGGATGTCTACCGCCAGAGGTTTTACCTTCACCACCACCGTGAGGATGATCAACCGGGTTCATGGCAACGCCCCTTACCGTCGGCCTGATCCCGAGCCATCTCGAGCGGCCTGCTTTACCGAGGGAAACATTTTCATGATCAAGATTTCCCACCTGGCCAATAGTTGCCTTACATTCAAGCAATACCATCCTGACTTCCCCGGAGGGTAATCTTAATTGAGCGTACTTTCCTTCTTTCGCCATTAACTGAATTGCTGCCCCGGCGCTTCTGCCGAGTTGCCCACCTCCGCCAACCTTTAGTTCAACATTATGAACAATAGTACCCAGAGGAATATTCTTTAACGGCATGGTGTTGCCGGGTTTTATATCAGCATGGTCGCTCGAAATCACCTTATCGCCAACATTCAGCCCTATGGGAGCAAGTATGTAACGTTTTTCTCCGTCCGCATAGTGCAGAAGGGCAATTCTGGCAGACCGGTTTGGGTCATATTCAATGCTTGCAACCTTGGCAGGTATATCGGTTTTGTCCCGCTTAAAATCTATTATCCTGTACATTCTCTTGTGACCACCACCCCTGTGCCTGCAAGTGATACGGCCATAACAATTCCTGCCACCGGTCTTTTTCAACGGCACCACAAGACTTTTCTCCGGCTTGGTCTTTGTAATTTCATCAAAGGTCAGGTACGTCTGGAACCTTCTGCCCGGAGATGTAGGTTTTACTTTTCTTATTCCCATGATATCCTCACATATCTACCTTTGGATGCTCAAGCAACAATCAAGGCATCAAACACCTTCGAAAAACTCGACTTTCTGCCCCGGTTTTAATGTAACTATAGCCTTTTTCCAGTTGGGTAACTTTCCGCTAAAACGCCCCATGCGAACTTTTTTACCTTTGAAATTCATCGTTCGCACGTCTATCACAGAGACGTTAAATATCAGTTCAACCGCTTTTCTGATCTGAATTTTGTTGGCACGCTTATCAACTACAAAGGTTATCTTGTTATACTCTTCCTTCAAATCAGTACTTTTTTCCGTAATAAGCGGTCGACGCAGGATCTTATATGCTTCTTCCCTTGTCATCTTCCCAAAGCCTCCTCTATCTTCCCAACGCCATCCTGGGAAAGGAGCAAGTTTTCATATTTCATCAAGTCAAACACATTTATACCTTCTGTCGGCAAAACCTTGACCCATGGGATATTTCTTGCCGATTTTTCTACCCTTTCATCCCTACCATTGGTTACCACTAGGATCCTGCCGTCCAGTTGCAACTCACTAATTATCCGAAGGAAATCCTTCGTCTTGATCCTTTCCAGCGCGAACTGGTCAAGCACCATCATCTGGTTTTCCCTCACTTTGTTGCTCAGGGCAATTCTTAAAGCCAACTTCCGTACCTTCTTCGGAACCTTCAGCTCGTACTTTCTCGGTTTCGGGCCAAAAACAACTCCACCACCTCTCCATAAAGGTGACCGAATCGTTCCTGCACGAGCCCGGCCGGTACCCTTTTGTCGCCAGGGCTTTCTCCCGCCCCCTGAAACTTCGCTTCGTCCCTTAGTAGAAGCAGTGCCAGCACGTTTTTTGGCCAGTTGCATCCTCACGACTTCATGAAGTATGTACGGCTTGTTGGGAGCATTAAAAACAAAGTCACTTAGTTCAAGCTCCCCAACTTTTTCCCGCTTTATGTTGAATACGTCAATAACCGGCATCATTAACCTCAATCCTTATCGTCCTTTTGCACTCTCTTTCATCCGCGCTATCGTTTCTGTCAGCGAAACCAATTTATCTCTTGTTTGTTTTCCTGATGATAACAAACGAATTGGGTGCCCCTGCCACCGCACCCTTCACAAGAAGCAAATTTTGTTCAGGTCTAACGTCAACAATCTGGAGATTTTTAACGGTTACCCGCCTATTACCCATGTGTCCGGGCAACTTTTTGCCCTTGATGACCCGGGAAGGCCACGCAGAACAGCCGATTGACCCGGGGGGACGGGTGTTTTTGCTTCCATGGGAAACAGGCCCCCTGTGAAAGCCCCAACGTTTGATCGTACCGGCAAATCCACGCCCTTTGCTGGTTCCGATCACATCTACTTTTTCTCCCACCTGGAATATATCAACCTTGATTTCCTGCCCCAGGTCGAATTCATCGGTACTGTCAACCTTAACTTCTTTCAATATCCTGAAAGGGCCTTTTCCGCATTTTGCAAAATGACCCTTGAGAGGCTTATTAACTCTATGAGGCTTCCGTGTACCGAACCCCAGCTGCAATGCGTTGTAGCCATCGTTTTCCACGGTTTTGACCTGGGTTACAAAACAGGGACCTGCCTCAAGCACCGTTACCGGTATGGCTTCTCCCTCTTCTCCAAACACCTGGGTCATTCCTAATTTTCTACCTATGATCGTTTTTATCATGACTCTAAGCCTTCTACAGTGACATCAACCAGTTTATATCTGCAATTTCAAACTAGAGTTTTATTTCCACGTGAACACCGGCAGATAGGTCTAACTTCATCAGCGCATCAACAGTTTGCTGAGTAGGTTCAAGTATATCAAGCAATCTCTTGTGAACCCTTATCTCAAATTGTTCTCTTGATTTCTTGTCCACATGAGGCGAACGAAGCACACAGTACTTGTGAATCTTCGTAGGCAAAGGGATTGGACCTGCCACCTTGGCACCAGTTCGCTTTGCAGTTTCAATTATTTCCAATGTAGACTGGTCCAGAAGCTTATGGTCGTAAGCCTTTAACTTAATGCGTATCCTCTCGTTGGTTACCATGACCCTCTTGCCCTCGCAGTCTTAAAAATATTATTCAACAATTTCACTAACGACGCCTGCGCCCACGGTTCTTCCACCTTCTCGAATCGCAAACCTTAATCCCTCTTCCAGCGCTATCGGCGTTATTAACTGTACCTCCATCGATACATTGTCACCAG
>Ga0256841_1000581_pt1 | contig 36616 bp, 32 predicted proteins | sample 356308metaG_FD_185971 | JGI IMG/M metagenome (GOLD analysis project Ga0256841, IMG submission 185971) | Hydrothermal vent microbial communities from Mid Atlantic Ridge, Atlantic Ocean - 356-308 | ecosystem: Environmental > Aquatic > Marine > Hydrothermal vents | place: Atlantic Ocean: Mid... | reverse complement strand
GAGAATTGTCCGCACAGGGGATTTTCCGACCGAGTGGAATACGGGCTGTATTGCCGAGGAAGGAAAATTCCCTGTGCGGACAAGGATCAAGCAAGGGCGCGAGCGACTTCATGAATAATCCGGGCTAAAGGATGCCTCCGGCCCCCTTCCAATGGAGCATTATGCCCTCTGATAGCAGCGGAAAATGTTGGAAATGTAGCGCTTCGCTATGGGCGGCAGATTTTGGCCGCGAGTCGCTGTGCCCCCGGTGTGGCGCCTATACACATGTTTGCCTGAATTGTGTTTTCTACTCGCCCGGCCGCTCGAACGATTGCATGGAACCTGTTGCGGAATATGTCGCCGACAAACGTCGGACTAACTTCTGCGATTATTTCCAACCCACGCAGACCCCCGCTCGTGAAAAAGCCACATCCACCCAGGATGCCCTCCGGTCTGCGGAAGATCTCTTCAAATAGTTCGCCCACCCCTTTAGTTGCATTATTAACCCGGCAACAATATATATCGCATTCAGGGCTTCAGGCAGGCGCCGGAACAAGGCGCAGTGCGCAGGCAAGGGTCAGTCCCTTGCCAAGGTCGCTCCAGTGCATCCATGCACTCGCGACACTTGGACATCCTGTCCAGCGCGCTGGAACGCAGGTTCGGCGCCTGCCTGAAGCCCCTAACCCTATGATATTCAAAGACAGGCCGCGGCGGGCCGGCCCGCAGCCTGCGTTGCCCCATCTTGCTGTAGAGTGACTACAGCGGCGATGGGCCGCCTTGCTGCGAACCGGCACGCCACGGCTGAATACGATATATATTGTTGCCGGGTTAATATTTCGATTGTTTCGAGATCCTGCCCGATACCACCCCCGCGGGTGCCTTCATACAACTGCTGGATACCATTATTGAAGAAGCTGACTTGCCGATCCGCAAGGATAGCGCCATCATACGGGCCGCTATAGATGCCATTGAGGAGTAGCTGTCCGTCCCCGGCGCCTTCGCCCACTCGGATTCATAGACTGACCGGCCATGGAATACCAGATTGTTCCCGTTACCGCTTTTGAACAAAACTGTACACTGTTGTGGTGTAGAGAGACCCGCGCGGCGGTGGTGGTGGACCCTGGCGGTGACCTCGATCAAATCGAGAACGCCATCGGCGAGGCCGGGCTTGAAGTCACCCAGATCCTCCTGACCCATGGGCACATCGACCATGCCGCCGGTGCGCCTGACCTTGCCGGGCGGTTGGGCATTCCAATCGCGGGCCCTCAGGAGAATGACCGGTTTCTGCTCGAGGCCCTGCCGCAACAGAGTCGCATGTTCGGTCTGCCGCCCGCCCGCAGCTTCACGCCGGATCGCTGGCTGAATGAAGGCGACAGGATTGACGTTGGCAACCAGCAGATCGATGTCATCCACTGTCCTGGCCACACCCCGGGCCATGTGGTCTTCTTCTCGGCCGAAACACAGCTTGCGCAGGTAGGCGACGTGCTTTTCAAAGGTGCCATCGGCCGGACTGACTTCCCGCGTGGTGACTACGACGTCCTCATTCACTCCATCCGCAACAAGCTGCTTCCCTTGGGCGACGACGTGGTCTTTATCCCTGGTCACGGTCCCACCTCCACCTTCGGCCAGGAACGGCGCAGCAATCCCTTCCTGAATGCTGCATGACGATGCGACGGCGTAGCCTTTACTGGTTCCTGGCCATCGCGTGTTTCGGCGCGGCCGCCCCGGCGTCGGCCGCCCACCACACGCTGTTGCTTCCACGGCAGGCATTGAGGCCCGCCGACATTGCAGTGATCGTCAACGACCGGGACGAGTTGAGCAAGCAGATCGGGGCCTACTACCAGAAGCAACGCAAGATCCCGAACCGCAACATCATTCACGTCAAGCTGCCCACGGCCAGCCGCACTCTCACCCGCGAACGCTTCCGCAAGGTGTTCAATACCATCATCGACCGCACCTCACCTTCGGTGGAGGCCTATCTTCTCACCTGGTCCTGGCCCTACCGGGTGGAATGCCAGTCCATCACCACCGCCTTCGCCACGGGCTTCGACCCCCAGTATTGCGCCGCTTCCACCAATGAGGAACCTTGCCGCCCCACCAAGACCAGCCCCTACTATGCCACCGATTCAATCCGCCCGTTCGAAGATCTGCATTTACGGCCAACGATGTTGCTGCCCGCCAACAACTTCGAAGAGGCGAAGGCACTGATCGACCGCGGCGTCCAGGCAGACAACAGCCATCCCAAGGGTACTGCGTACTTGGTGGAGACCCATGACCGCAACCGTTCGGTGCGGCGCGTATTCTACCCGGCCGTCAAGCGGCAACTGGGCCGTCGCATCCCGGTCGAGATCATCAAGACCGACGCCCTGCGGGACCGCGATGACATCATGTTCTATTTCACCGGCGCTACCCGTATCGAAGGATTGGACACCCTGCACTTTCTGCCCGGCGCCGTGGCCGATCACCTGACCTCGGCGGGCGGTCTGATTCCTCTCGATGACAAACCGCTGGGCCAGATGAGCGCCCTGCGGTGGCTCCAAGCGGGCGCCACCGGCAGCTATGGCACGGTCAAGGAGCCTTGCAACTTTCTGCAGAAATTCCCCAACCCGCTGGTGCTGATGGAGAACTATCTCAATGGCAGCACCCTCATCGAAGCCTACTGGAAGAGCGTAGCGCAACCTGGCGAGGGGCTGTTCATCGGCGAACCACTCGCACGCCCCTATGGCCAGGACCGGGTAGAACTCGAGGAGGATCATGCGGAGGTTCGGCTCTGGACCCTGATGCCCGGCACATACAGTTGGGAGGCGTCGCTTTACCCGGTGGGCCCCTACAAACGCCTCAATGCCGAAATGGAGATCCGTTACCGTGGCGAGAAAGTGATCCTCGACACACTCGATGCCCCTTGGTACCGCGTCCGTCTGGTGCACAAACGCACCCCTCTGGATGCGCTGCCGCCGGCTGCCGGGTTAATAATGTTACGACAAGCAACGATATTTCATGAGTCGACGAAATGAGTGCACAAATCCTGGATGGCAAGGCCATCGCTTTCGACATTCGCCAACAAATCAAGCACCAGGTGGAAAAGCGCGGCCAGAACGGCAAACGCCCACCGGGGCTCGCCGTGATCCTCGTCGGTGACAATCCCGCTTCACAGGTCTACGTGCGCAACAAGCGCCGCGCCTGCGAAGAGGTGGGCTTTCACTCAGAACTTCACCAGCTGTCCGGCGACACCCCGCAGCAGGAGTTGCTGGATCTGATCGACCACCTGAATGCTCAGGAGAACATCGACGGCATCCTGGTGCAACTGCCACTGCCCAGGCAGATCGACGAAGAAGCGGTGATCGAACGCATCCTCCCCACCAAGGACGTGGACGGTTTTCATCCCTACAACGTGGGCCGGCTGGTGCTGCGCATGCCATTGCTCCGCCCCTGCACCCCGAAAGGGGTGATGACCCTGATCGAGCGCACCGGCGAACAGATCGAGGGCATGGACGCGGTCATCATCGGTCAGTCCAACATCGTCGGCCGCCCCATGGCGCTGGAGCTTCTGGCCGCGCGCTGCACCATCACCGTTTGCCACAGCCGAACCCAATACCTGCCGGAAAAGGTCAGGAACGCCGACATCCTGGTCGCCGCCGTGGGACGCCCGCGTTTCGTCCAGGCGGAATGGATCAAGAAAGGGGCCATTGTGATCGACGTCGGCATCAATCGCGACGAGGACGGAAAACTCGTGGGCGACGTGGACTTCGACACCGTGAAAGACAAGGCAGGTTGGATCACCCCGGTCCCCGGCGGGGTTGGCCCCATGACCATTGCCAGCCTATTGGAGAACACCCTGCAAGCGGCTGAATTGCATAGCAATCAAGCCTGAGCGCCCGTCGGGTTTAACCGTTTGAAGCGAAAATTCACGGGATTGAATAACGTCGTCGCGGTGGGCCGGCACTCTCCAATCGTGTTACGGCCCATCCAACAACGCTGTTTTTCAATGCGTCATTAGAAATATCGCGCCAGTTCGATCTGAAGATAGTCGTCATGCCGCAATCCGGTCAGCGGTTTCGCATCGGGAATGGCAACGAAGAAACGGGCCTCCAAACTCAGTTTCCAGGCATCGCCCAGGCGGCGGCTGGCCTCAATGTTGACCAACCTGCCATCCCCGCCCATATCCATGATCACGCCTGCCAGCAACTCGCTGCTCTGCGCGTCATTGAGGGTGAACCGCGCCCCAACGAAAACGTCATTGTCCATCACCGCGAACGCGTCGCCCCGGTCATCAAAGGAATACTCCATCAACACGCCGAGATCACCGTCGCCAACGACACCGTAGAAGGTATACTCGAATCCGCCTGTGAAGGCGCTGGAGCGGCCTGCGCTATCGTGCCGCGAGACCGCCTCCAGCTTCCACAGCCAGGCATCGAGGGTCGCCTGAATATCGAGGCCCACCTGCTGTAGCTGATCATAGTACGGCACCAACCTGACCTCTCCCCCCACCTGCTCGGGCAGGAGGCGCGGGGCGCGTGCAGTGCCGTCGAAGTAACTGAGGCCCATGTCCCATACCCCCGCGCTACGTGACCAACGCACGGCCCAGTCGAGATGATGGTCCCGCGCGCCTGACTCATACCGTGCCTCGTCCACCGCCACGGGAAGCGCCGGCCGCAGCCGCCCTTCCACGCCTGGAAAGGTGCGTTCTCGAAACCATGGCATGAGGTAGAGATCCATTGTGCCCCACTCCCGGATCAAGGCGAGGTTGATCATGGGCTGCCCCAGTTTGTCCTCGCCATCCGGGTCCTCCACCAGATCGGTCTGGTTGATAATGTCCACCAGATGCCGGGATTCGGTGACCCCCCAGAACAGCTTGCGGATACCCAGCCTCAATTCCCAGGTCTGCGCCGCCTTCTCCCAGGTCAGTTCGCGGATATCGAAGTGGGTGCGCGCGCTGTCATGGCCATCAAGACGCGCAAACGGCACAAAGGTCAATACCTGCCGACCATCTTGCCACTCGTGGACATACTCCGGCTCGAAGGAAAACGAAAGGTTGTCACCGTGCTGACGTGGGTCGGCCGCATCCTCGAAGAAGTGTCGTCCTTCGACGGCCGCGTAACCCGACCATTCGCTCCCCTGCGCGGACATACAGCCGGTCAACAACGCAACCACGATGGCGGCGCACCCCCCGGATGGATTCCATAGCGCCCTAGCCCACATTTGTCTCCACTCTTCTACTGTAACGGTCCTTCGCCATGTCCTTTCTCCGTCCCGTTGAGAATGCCGATGAAAAACGCGCCCTAATGGGCGCGCTTGAGCGTATTCTTATCGAAGTCACGGTCGGTCAGTCCGTTGCGGAATCGGTAGTCCTTCCAGTCCAGCGTCGTGCTCTTGCCTGTTTGGTGGTTGACCATCTCAATGCGATCGGCGCGCCAGTAACGACCGAGGTACTGATGGTAGCCGCTGAAGGTCTCGGTTTTGAGCAGGGCGCCCTTGCGGTCATAGTAGACGATCTTGAGGGGCCGATACTCCTTTTTGTCAAACCACACCTCCTCGCGCTTGTACCCGGAGTATTCGTAGGCCGGGACGCGTTCGATCACAAAGCAATCCTGCCCGTCCAATGTCCCGTCGCGCAGATACTTGTAGGTGTATTTCTCCACCTCCTGCGAGGCCAGGTCTTCGTAGGCAAATTCGCTGCCCATGAAGGGACCGGATTTGTTACGCGAGGCGATACGCTTCACCCGTTTCAGGGATGGCAGGTAAAGCCACTGGTCGTCCGGCTTCAGAGCATGGGACCACGTCAGCATCGCGGTGCCTTTGATATCACGAGGCCGATCGAAGACGCTCATGCTCTTGTCGCCATCGCCCTTTACCTCTTTGATGCGAATGCGCAGGTGACGCATACTCTCGTCACCCTTCTTGTTGCGTAATGTCATTACCATATCGGCGCGGTAGTCACCAAAGCCGGTATCCCGGCGATCGAACTCCTTTGCGATCGCCAGCCCCTTCTCCTCCGCGGTTCCTGCGGCGGTCTCAAGCGCCGGCAGGGCCAGCGGCGCGATCAGGCCGATCAGAATGATCTTTTTCATCCTCTTTCTCCTCGATTTTCATCAGCAACGGCGGCAGGAACAGGAAATCCGCAAACAACGCCAGCGCAATGGCCAAGGCGGTGAGCAGCCCCATCCCCGAATTGAGCTTGAAGGTGGAGAACATCAACACCGAAAACCCCGCCACCAGCACCAGTGTCGTCACCCACAAGGCGGTGCCAACAGTGGAAAACGCGTAGCGTACTGCGTCGGTGGGCGCCAACGCCATCTCCCGTCGTGCACGCAGGTACTTACTCAGAAAATGGATGGTATCGTCCACCACGATGCCGAGCGTCATGGCGGCCACCACGGAGAGCGCCAGACCCACCTGGCCCACCAGCAACCCCCAGACACCAAAGGCCATGGCCGCCGGCGCCAGGTTGGGCAGCAGACTGACGAAGCCGATCTTCCACGATCTCAGCGCAAAGATGAGAATCAGCGAGATCACAACCAGCGCCACGAAGGTGCCGCCCAGCATGCTCTCGATATTGCGCTTGCCGATATGGGCGAACATAATTGTCGGACTGGTGCCCAGGGTGTGCATAGAAGGGGGCGTATTGGCCCTGAGCCAGTCCCGCGCCCGCGCTTCCAGGGCCAGTACCTGTTGGCTGGAGACGTTGTCCAACGTCGCCGTAAGGCGGGTCGCCGACTTGTCCACATTGATGCGATCGTTGAGGTCGAGCCCGTACGGCAGCGACATCTCATAGAGCAGCAGGTACTGCGCGGCCATGTCACGCTTTTCGGGCAACCTGTACCACTTCGGATCGTCGCCATGCAGGTTTTTGTTCAGACGTTTCATGATATCGGTGATACTGTAGACGTGCATCACATCCGGCTGTGTGCGCAGCCAGTTGGCGAATGACTCCACCCGCGCCAGGAATCGGGGAGCACTCACGCCACCCGACTCGCCCGATTCCAGGGAAAAATCCACGTAATAGATGCCGGTGAGGTTCGCCGCCGTGAAATCCGTGGCAGCACGAAAAGGAACGGACTTGTCGAAATATTTCACAAACTCATCGTTCAGCTCATTGCGCGGAATAAAGGCCACCAGTGCCACGATCAAGGCGCCGACACCCCACAACAAGGCCCTGCGCCAGCGGATAACAAACTCCGCAAAACGGTCCATCGGGTGCGACCCATCCTCTTTGCGTGGTCGAACGCGCACGGGCAGTACCAGCATCAAGGCCGGAAACAGGGTCACCGAGAGCACGAATGCCCACACCACCCCCATGGCTGTTATATTGCCCAGGTAACGAAACGGCGGCGCATCGCTGAAATTCATGGTGAGAAAGCCCACGGCCGTCGTAAGGCTGGTGAGAAACACCGGATGGAAGTTGATACGCAGACTCTCCACCATGGCATCCTGCTTTGTCATGCCGTGGCGCATGCCGTGATAGAAGGTGCTCAACAAGTGAACGCAATCCGCCACCGCCAGAGTAAGAATAATGGTGGGAGCGGAAGCGGTGGGTGGCGACAACGGAATGCGCAGCCAACCCGCAAGCCCCATGGCGCCGATGATCGACAGGAAAATGGTCAACACGGTGACGAAGGTCCCCGTCACGGTACGCAGCAACAGGCCCAACGTTATAATCACCACCAGAAACATCAGCGGCACCAGCGTCTTCATATCGTGCTTCGAGGCGGTGGGAAAGGCATTGTTCATGATCACCATGCCGGTGAGATAGACATCGATATCCGGATGCGCCACCCGGATCTCGTCCGCCATCTTCCGCGCAAAGGCCGCAACCTCAGGAACCTCTTTGGTTTGGTCGATTCCAGGCAGTTGAAGGGTTATATTGATGCCGGTGACATCTCCTTCCGGAGAAACCAGCCGTTTCGCCAACAAGGGTTCGGCAAGCGCCGCGCGGCGAATACGCATCAAGTCATCATCGCTCAGACCCTTCGCATCCCGCACCAGATCTTCGACCACGAGATCATCCCCTTCCGCATGGGTGTACTGGAAGTTTGAGAGCGAATCGACGCGAATCGAGTACGGCGTCTGCCAGGCCTCCTTCGTTACCTGTTCCACCACAGCCAACGTCCCGCGCGTGAAGACATTCCCGTCCCTGGGCGCGAGCACGATCAACACATTGTCATTCTTCGTGTAGGTGTCTTGCAGATTCTCGAATGCCTGAAGTTGCGGGTTCTCCTTGCTGAAAAACATCCGGTAATCGGTGTGAAACTTCAGGAATCGCACACCGCTGCCTGCCAGCAAGACAAGAGCGATCAACAACCCAATCAACGGCCAGCGCCAGCGCACCACCCAGCGCGCATAAGACTCAACCATGCCCCTCCCCTCTTCTCAAGCCCTCAAGATAGTCCAGCAGACCCCCTGAACACGCAATAAGCACCCTACGGTCCTGCGCGCTTTTCGCCGCACCGACACAGCCCTCGATGGACGAAACGATATACAAGGCACAGTCCTCCGCTACGCGATCCTCGCGCACCCGGCCCTCCCTCTGCCCCCGACGTAACGCCTCCGCTATGCCACCCCGCCAAAGATGAAAAAGCGCCTCGATCCGGCGCCGGAATCCCTCATCCACGGGCGCCATCTCCTGAGCAAGATTATTGAGGGGGCATCCCAATTGCACCAGATGATCCCCCATCTCCGCCGCGCGCTCCGACAGAACCCGGATGATCCCGTCCACCGGATCGTCCGCACTCCTGAGGGGAACCACCCACCCTGCGTGGAGCTGCGCACGGATCACTTCATCCACGACAGCGTAGCCAAGTGCCTTCTTGTTCGGGAAATGATGATAAAGCGCGCCTTTCGTAACCCCGGTACGCTCCAGAATACGGCCCAGACTGGCGGCCTGAAAACCCACCCGGTGGATCTCCTCATAAGCCGCCTCCAATAAATGGCGACGGGTCTCATCGGGATTGCGCTTTCCATACATACCGACCAGTATGAATGTTAAAGAGGAAATGTCAATGGATTTCGAGGGGCATTCTTCCTCACCCCTATCGATCAAGTAGTCAATCAGCGCTGAAAATATCAGACGGATTCGATCCAGTCGATGTATTGATCAGCGACACTACCTGGAGAGTAGTGCGCCAACGCGTGCTGCTCGACGTCATAGGAAAGCTGCTTCAACCTCTGGGAGTCTGACAGAACGGACTCCAACCGGGCCGCCATATCTTCAACATCCTCGGGGACCTCACCCAACCCATTGCGCGCAATGAGCCCATCCGGGTCAAAAAAAGAAAACACGGGCACCCCACGAATCCAAGCTTGCAGAAAAGAATTGGGAAAACCCTCGGAATCCGACGTATTCACAAACACTTTTGCTCGCTGGAAATAACCATTGACCTCCGAATAAGGCACCTGACCGATATACTCAAGGTTTTCCACCTTCGCCGATGCCTGCTTGATGGAATGGTAGAGATCCCGATGCCCCTCGATCGGCCCCCCGATCATGACCACACGGCGACCTGGTATCCTTCGGGCAAGCTCCACCGCAAGTTCCGGTCTTTTGAAAGGCCGGATATTGTTGACCCACAACACATCGATATCGCGGTCGGCCTTGCTCCCTTCCTTCGGCACCTCCACTGCCATATTGATTAGCCTACTAGGCAGACCGAAGTTTTTTTTCAACAGATCCTGCTGAATGGTGCTCTGAGCAGAAATCAAGCCAGCTCTCTTCAAGCCATATTCATAAATTCTGCTGTCCCGCCAGTACGGCCTGCCGATTAAGTATTCCCCTGGGATACAATCCGTATCGTGCGCTATGCGGAATATGAATTTTCTTGAATGCCTGCCGCAATACCTCGCCGTCGCTCCCGTGAATACGCCAGCACACGACTGAAAATAGACATCAGCATCGGCATTTTTAAATGCCCTGAACAGCGAGGTCATACGCGGGTGTATAAAACGCACCACTGGCCACCCGGCGCCGTCTCGCATCATCTTCCAGACCCTGATCCCATCAATCACCTCCCCATCTGGCTGACCATGGTCCTTGGTAATCATGCTGACTTCAAACCCCTTATCCCGGAACGCCTTGGCCAGCAGCGTTTGCTGGACGGACTCACCACCAAAGTACTCTTCTCCCCTTAAAGGGTTGAGGACCGGATAGTTGTCCCGGCCAACAAAGCATATTTTCATTTCCTACCCCGTAACGCCAGCCAATGTATTCTCTCCGCTATATCTAGCCCGGATTATTCATGAAGTCGCTCGCGCCCTTGCTTGATCCTTGTCCACACAGGGAATTTTCCTTCCTCGGCAATACAGCCCGTATTCCACTTGGTCGGAAAATCCCCTGTGCGGACAATTCTCTGCGCAATCATCGCGGCGATTCATGAATAATCCGGGCTAGGAGTCTGTCGGATTTAGGATTAATCTACTGCGCTGGTGGGAAAGCGGTCCATTTTTCCTCGATTTTTCGTTGCGTAGGCCCACTATGCGCCTCAAAATCGAGAAAAACCGGCCTCGCTTTCCCACCATGCTCGCGACGATCACCTAAACCCGACAGACTCCTAGTGCCGATACAATTATTCTGCACTTTCCTCTCCACGTGCATCCATTGCAACGTCATATCTATACAGCGCGTACATGACAAAGAAATAATAAAACGTAAATTTTGGATAAAAGGTCGGATCTGTTAATCCGAGAATCACTATTGGAATAACCAAATAATATACCTCATCCTTATATCTTTTTGACCTCCTATAAATGAAATACATCGCAGCTAGAAACAAAATAACACCAAGAGCACCCGAATCGAGTATCAATTCAAAATACGCCGAATGCGGACTTAGACTAAAAACCGTTCCTTTCTTTGCAGCTTCCGACTTCCTGATTCCATGCAATCCTAATCCAACAAGTATATTTTTCTCAATCGTTGGAACGAGTGGGGCCCATATCCTGTCCACTCTTGACGCCGAAACCGCATTGATATCTATCTTCCCATGCGTCTCATCTACCCCATATGTTATTCTCCCAACAATTACCCCCGAAAGCATTACTACAACAAGCCCTATCATACCCAACAATAATCGCCGCTCGTTTTTTGGGATATCCTTATAGTAGAGGAACAATGAAAGCAAAATCACCCCATAGCATGCTCTCGACATCGACACACCAACTATCATCAACGCCATAAAGACCGACACTATACGCCATAGCGAGGGGATTTTACCTTTAAAAAAGAGAATGCTTAAAAAAAGCGCTAGCGCTATCCTCCCCAACAAATTGGCATGCATGCCAAGCTTGCGGTTTATTTCCATGCGCGCTTCATCAAAATCGCCCAGCTCTACAGCGCCTTTAAAGAAAACAAACAACACAACAACGCCTAACACAATCGTCGTGGCTATTAGCGCCTTCCCGACGAGCTCCCGCCCCTTAAAATGGCACGAAACCAAAACCATCCAGCCAACGAGCACAATCTGCACAGGTTTTATAAAATCGTTTAATATGCGTGTCGCCAATCCGAGCGGCATATTCCTTCCCGCAGGCATTATGGACGTTGCCCCTTTCAAAGAATCCAGGTCCACTATCGTTCGTAACGCGGCAACAAAATATATTAATAATATTATCAATATTGGGCCAGAGAAATACTCTCGCAAATATAGTTTTTCCCTCTTTAGAATCAACAGGCCCAATGTAACGATGAACAACAACACCCACACGATGTTTATTACATTCAACCCTTGAATGCCCAGCACCGATCGCGGCAAAAAACGGGCATTACCAAACGGGACAAGAATCATCGTTACAACAAAAAGCGTTACATATAATTGCCTGATATTTATTAGGCCAATAATTACTACTGCCGCCACACCAAGCAAAAACAGTACGTCTTTATCCATTCCAGCACACCTTTTTTCTTTTCAAGCAGGCCGACCTGTTCATAGCTTATAATGCTTTATAGGCTCGCACCGTCTGCGCGATATCGAATTTTTCCAAAAGCCTATGATAGCCTGCCTCTCCCATCTTATGAGCTTGTTCCTTATTTCCAAGAATTTTGTCCAGGGCGTCGGCAATGGACTTCGGATGACCTGCAGGCGTAACAATTCCCGTAACACCATCCTGCACCACCTCTTTCATGCCGCCGTAATCACTGCATACCACTGGCTTTCGCCGCAGCATCGCCTCCAGGATAACCATCCCGAAACTTTCATACTGGATTGAAGGCAGCACGAGAACATCTGCATAATGCAGCTTGAACGCTGCATTTTCATCATATCCCTGAAACCTGACCCGGTCCCCTATACTTAGATCAGCCGCTTGCTCTTTCAGAAAACGTGTATATTCCTCATCCCCCGAACCATAGACAACCAAGGTTGCATCAATCTTCATTTGCGCCATTGCGCGAATAAGAATATGCAGACCCTTTCGCGGCTGAAGGGAGCCGAGAAACATTATTACGGGCCTATCACCCCACCATTCTGGTCTTTCCGAATCGCTTGCACGCTCAATATTTTGCCTAATACTCAATCCATTATAGATATGTTTAATCTGTACACCGAAATGCCTTGTTTTTTCATGCACAGAGGCGCAGGCCTTTGAGACCGAGACAATATTTGTTGCCGCCAAACCAACGACATGATCCAGAAAATATGCGTAAGGATAGTTCCTGAAGCCAATCGGGGTGGGCATGTTGTGTAATATCAAATGGGCTTTCCCAATGCGCGCTGTTCTTGCGGCTAGAATAGAGAGAAGATTGAGACTTCGATCAGGATAACCCCCGTTATGAGAATATACTACTGAAACAGCTCTATCTATAAAATACCTTCTAAGTCCCAGCATCGCCTGGAGAGTGATTACGGGCGCTGTGAGTATAATGTAGCCAGCCTTTATCAATGCCATCCCTCGTTTTCCAGAACCATACAACCTGGCCAACTTGTCCTGGACGGTTTCTTGCTGATACACTTCTACTGTAACATTTTCCCGCTGCCCATTTATCTCCAGGAAGGAACGCTTGGTATAGTTGTTATTACAAAGCACAAATATTGTCTCTTCCCGACCCCAGTTTTTAATTATTTCTGAAACAACAGTCAATGTGCCAGAAGGGCTTGGTGGAGCATTATCGTCCTTATACCTTAGCCCAACCACGAAACAATAAACATGATGGCGATCGTGTGTCATATTCTCATCATGTTATTAAATAAAGTCACCTTTACAAGGCCCGAAGCCCTTTATAGGCGCTATCAAGTTGATCCAGCAGAGTATCGCAGAGACGCGAAACAGGCTTTGATATTTTATGCGTTACCGAGGCACCCTCGCCAACCGAAGTGGTCTTGACTTGTGCGACCAGGTAATCTCCAGGATATGGCGCGCCTATATGTTGATATATCCTTCTCATCACGGATGACGGTTTTGTCACCAGGTCTTCATATTTGACGGGCAACACTCTTTCATTATCCTGTATTTCAGGCCAAAAATAATGCTTATTCCGAGAGTACCAGAACAAAGCGGCTGCGTCGTATGGGTTCATATCTTTGGAAAAAAACGACCGTATAAGCTCTCTGTCTTCCCCCCCCCAACCCGCTCATATCTCCAGTCATCACGACGACCTTCCACGATGGGGCAAAGGTCATTAATGTCATTGTACAGCCCAAATTTTTTGAGATTTGAAGCCACCACATCCGAATATCTACGGTAAATCCATACCACTTTTGACGATGGGGAAGATTCCAGCAACCGACCCGCATGCTGACTATCCACAATGGGCTTGGCTATCCTCAGGTCGGCGGGATAGCGGTCCATGATCCGTTGTACCTCGCCACATCCTCTCAATCCGAAGTCTACATCAGGTCGGGTATCGCCAATATTCCTCGGAGGAATGTTCAACACTGATTTTTCAGAAAACACCTCAGCATCAGGGTCCAACATGAATATTTCAGTCATATGTGTCGTTCCAGACCTCTGACACCCGAAAATAAAAAGCGTTCTTTTTGTTCCGGAATGCCGAAATGACTGGATGATGCATTTTTTAGATATGGCCAATTTAGTCAATAGGCGATTCTTGGCACGCTTTCTAATTGTCAATATCATAGGTTGATACTCACCAGGAACAGCCATACAGAATATTTATCAATCCCTGATTGCGTTTCTGATTATACACGATATCTGCAACACCCTATGATCCCAAGTATTATTTTTTGCAAGCACCTTACCTTCCATTATATGGGATTGCACGTCCATCCCCCTTTTTATACAGTCCATCAAAGCTGATTCAAACTCATCAGCATTTCCGCAAACATAGACCATTCGATCGAATTCCCTTGCAACGCTAAAATCTGTTGTAACCACAGGCAAGCCTGCAGCCATATATTCATAGATCTTCAATGGACTCACGTTATTTGCTTGGAGGTCCACCTTGTATGGAATTATACCAACTTCGAAAGATTGGATGACCGACGGCAACTCATCAACATCCACACGCCCAATAAAATGCACATTATCATTCTTTTCAAATCTGGCCATCTGATCTTCACAATAATCGCGCACGACTTCTCCTACGAGTACAAAAGACCACTCTTTGTGTTTTTCAGCAAGGAAGTTTAACATCTCAACATCAAGACGATTACTGATCAATCCTGAATAACCAATTATATTGCCTTTTATATCCGGCAATTTGCTGACAATATTGGAAGGTTTTGCGTATGAGTCATAATCTACTGCATTTGGCACAAGAAAGGTATTCTCATTAAATTTGGATTTCTTTTCTTTTAGGTTGTTTGATACAACAATAACGACATCCGCTTTTTTCAACAACAATTGCTCGCGTTTTTTTATTTCCTCTTTTCTTTCGGCTGTCTGTCCATAGTATCCCAAGTACTCATCCACAACATGGTAGACAAGCAATTTCTCGTTGAATTCACCGACAAGCTTTACCATGTCAGGACGAGACAGCCATACAATCGGTCTAGCTGCCCCAAGCTTTCTAGTTTTCTTGAGAAGCAACCATTTCCAGAAGAAATTCGCGGTTTGCCGGAACAATGGCTTTTCGTTGGCAGGCAGCCATTTAGGGGAATGGTAGATATACACCCCCTCTTTGGTTACGGAAAACATGCGTCCAAAGATCTCCCTAAAACCGATCTTCCCTTTGGATATTCCGCGCCATAATTGTTTGAAGGAAGTGCGTGGTTCAACATAAAAGACCGTATTCGTTTTTGCGAAGCGCGACATCAGTTGGTGACGATTTCGCCACAGGCCCTCCCATGGCTCCGGGCCAAAATAGATCAGGCACTCGCCTTTGAGCACGCCGGCATTCCTTGTCTGCGATTTTTCACACTCCATAACCATCTCTTTATCGGTATCAACCGTTGCGATACAAGCATCACGAGGGGAACCAGGGATTTGTTGGCTATCTGAATACGGCACTATACATCCTTATTCTTCCCTCTCAGGAAGACCTATCTAACACTCTTGTATATACTCTACTTTCTGCGTCATAAAGCAATGACGCCATACACCCGTATCGACCAATACGCATGGTGACTTGAGGTGAAGCCTTCAGCTGAGAAAACAAATACATTAGGAGTCTGTCGGGTTTAGGTGATCGTCGCGAGCATGGTGGGAAAGCGAGGTCAGTTTTTCTCGATTTTGAGGCGCATAGTGGATCTACGCAACGAAAAATCGAGGAAAAATGGACCGCTTTCCCACCCGCGCAGTAGATTAATCCTAAATCCGACAGACTCCTAGCCCGGATTATTCATGAAATCGCTCGCGCCCTTGCTTGATCCTTGTCCACACAGGGAATTTTCCTTCCTCGGCAATACAGCCCGTATTCCGCTCGGTCGGAAAATCCCATGTGCGGACAATTCTCTGCGCAATCATCGCGGCGATTCATGAATAATCCGGGCTAGATGCGGCGCCACTGGGTACCAGCGGCTGTGTCTTCCAGTACGACACCTGCCTCCTTCAACTGGTCGCGTATCCTGTCGGAGGTTTCGAAATCCTTTGCCTTGCGTGCCGCATTGCGCTGATTGATCAAGTCCTCGATCGCCTGATCACTGAGGCCGGTGGTCACTGTCCCACTGCGGAGGTAGGCGTCTGGATTGTCCTGCAGAATACCCAACACACTGCCCAAATGCCGGAGCACGGCGGCGAGGCCTGCCGCCCTGACCTTGTCTTCCTCCCTTATCTTATTGATTTCCCGAACCATATCGAACAACACGGCCAGTGCTTCCGGGGTATTGAAATCATCATCCATGGCCTCATGGAATCGCTTGACGTACTCTTCTCCGCCGCTGGGTCCGGCATCTGGCAGGCTGCGTAAGGCCGTATACATTCGTGTCAGGGCCGCCCGGGCATTTTCCAGGTGTTCTTCATCGTAGTTCAAGGGGCTACGGTAGTGACTGGTCAGGATGAAGTATCGGACCTCTTCCGGCCGGTATCGTTCAAGGATTTCCCGCACGGTGAAGAAGTTGCCCAGGGATTTGGACATCTTCTCTTCGTTGATGCGCACAAAACCGTTGTGCATCCAGTAGTTGACGAACTTTTCACCCGTTGCCCCCTCGGATTGAGCGATCTCGTTTTCATGGTGAGGAAATTGGAGGTCCATGCCCCCACCGTGGATGTCGAAGTGGGCGCCAAGACAACTGGTGGACATGGCGGAGCACTCGATATGCCACCCCGGGCGGCCCTCTCCCCAGGGCGAATCCCAGGCCGGTTCACCGGGCTTGGCCGCCTTCCAGAGGGCAAAATCGAGCGGGTCGCGCTTTTGCTCCTCCACTTCCACGCGCGCGCCTGCACGCAGATCCTCGGGATCCTTACCGGAGAGGCGACCATAGCGGGGAAAGCTGCTGACCGAATAATAGACGTCCCCATTCTCCGCCACATAGGCATGACCGGAATCGATAAGGCGTTGGATCATATCGACGATTTCACCGATGTGGTGGGTGGCGCGCGGCTCCTTGGTGGGGGGCAGCACATTCAACGCAGCCGCGTCTTGATGCATGGCCTCGATGAACCGCTCCGTCAGTTGGTCGATACCTTCGCCACGCTCTGCGGCGCGGGCGATGATCTTGTCGTCCACGTCCGTCACATTACGCACGTAGGTCACCTCATACCCCAACTCCCGCAGATACCGGTAGACCACATCGAACACCACCAACACGCGAGCGTGCCCGAGGTGGCAATAATCGTATACGGTCATTCCGCACACATACATGCGCACCTTGCCCGGTTCCATGGGCTTGAATTCCTCTTTACGGCGCGTAAGGGTGTTGTAGATCTTGAGCATTTTGAACGGGATCAATCCTGGAGGTAGCGCGCATGGTAGCGTAAAGGCCCGTGAGCGACAAAGTTTCGTCAAAGCCCGATTCACAGGCCTCATGGCAAGGGGACGTGACATGGGAGGCCATCGCGGCATAGAGGGGAAAGCAATGCGGACAGTCTGCCGGCATCATGCCAATTTGGGCTTTCTCATCGCCCAGCGACCCTTTATGATGCGCCTCTCCGCAACAGCATTCGGAGGCAAAACGATGCGAAAACCGATTTCCGCCCTCATCACCGTTCTTTTACTGACACTGGGTCAGGCCGGCACCGCCCTGGCCGGACGCATCGAGGTCGAGATGAAGACGAGCATGGGCCCCATCACCCTCGAACTCGATCCCGACAAGGCGCCCAAGACGGTGAAGAACTTTGTGACCTATGTAAAGGAAGGGTATTACGATGGCACCATTTTCCACCGGGTGATCCCGGATTTCATGATCCAGGGGGGCGGCTATACCCCTGATATGAAACGCAAGGAGACCCACGCACCCATCCCGAATGAGGCAGACAACGGGCTGAAGAACGATCGGGGCAGCATCGCCATGGCGCGCACCGGTGATCCACACTCCGCCACCGCCCAATTTTTCATCAACCTCAAGGACAATGATTTCCTCAACTTTCGCAGCAAGGACGCCAGGGGCTGGGGCTACGCCGTCTTCGGCAAGGTGACCAAGGGCATGGATGTGGTGGACAATATCGCTGCCCAACCCACCGGACGCCTGCCCAACGGCATGGCCGATGTGCCTCGCAAGGCCATCATCATCGAGAAAGTCACCCTCATCAATCAGCAACCCGGAAGAGGAAAGACGGAATGATCACTCTCAAGACCTCCCATGGCGACATCACCCTCGAACTGGATCCGGAGAAGGCCCCTAAGACCTGTGAGAACTTCATTCAGTATGTCAAAGACGGCTTTTACGACGGCACGATCTTCCACCGGGTGATCGACAACTTCATGATCCAGGGCGGGGGTTTTCTGCCCGATATGACGCAGAAAGCCACGCGGGACCCCATCGAGAACGAGGCCGCGAACGGCCTGAGCAACGAGAAGGGCACCATCGCCATGGCGCGCACCATGGATCCCCATTCCGCCACTGCCCAGTTCTTTATCAACGTGGCCGACAACAAGTTCCTCGACCACCCCGGGCAGGACGGCTGGGGCTATTGTGTATTCGGCCGGGTGACGGAGGGAATGGATGTGGTGGAGAAGATCAAGGGCGTGGCCACCTCCAGCCGCCTTGGCCACCAGGATGTCCCCGTCGAACCGGTGGTGATCGAAAAGGCCGAGATCGCAGAATAGCGCCGTGGCCTTCTCTCTCTTCATCTCAGACCTGCACCTGTCGCCACAGCAGCCCACGATTCTGGACCAGCTGCGGCGTTTTCTCGCAGGACCGGCGAAAGGGGCAGAGCGGCTCTTCATCCTCGGGGATCTGTTCGACGCCTGGATCGGCGACGATGCCATCACCCCGCCCATCAGCGGGGTGGTGGCCGACCTCAAGCGGCTGTCGGACAGTGGCACCTGGATCGGCTTGATGCATGGCAACCGCGACTTCCTCATCGGTGAGGATTTCTGCCATCAAGCCGGCTGCGCGCTGCTCGACGACCCGACCGTGACCAATCTCTACGGTATTCCCACCCTGTTGATGCACGGTGACCTCCTGTGCACTGGCGACACCGCCTACCAACGATTCCGGGATCAGGTGCGTGACCCCGCCTTCATCGCCGACTTCCTGGCCAAACCCATCCCCGAGCGGCTCGCCCTCGCCGCTGAATATCGGCGCATGAGCGGAGAAGCCACTTCCACCAAGCCGGAGGCGATCATGGATGTCAACGAGGGCACCGTTCAGGCATATCTATGCCGCCATGGGGTACGGCGCATGATCCATGGTCACACCCACCGCCCCAACCATCACCCGATGGTGATCGAGGGTGAACCAGCGGATAGATGGGTGCTGCCCGAATGGAATGCATCCCAGTACGGTTTTGTCCGGGCGGACAAAGACGGGCTTTCCCTGCAGATCTTCTGACCTCACAACCCGTTGCCCATCCTCAGGCGTTCATACCCCGTCGGCAAGATGAACAGGGTAGAGGCGACCTCAAAACCGGTACGGTAGTCGAGCAGTTCTTCCCTGCGCGCCGCGTCCCACGTCCTCAACGGCAGCCCCCTTCCCAGTTCCGCCTCTGGAGAATACAGGTTGAGGGCATCGCCACAAGGACTGCGCATGTCATCTGGAATGCCCGGCAAGGTCACGGCCTCCTGATCAGCCAGCACTTGCCGATAGGCCCTCAGCGCGCCCACCGCAGCCCCCATCACACCGGGCAAGACAATGGCATCCCGACAGACCTCGTCACCCGCGAGAAAGCGGTAGTGCTCAGGCTGTACACCTCCAACCTTCGGCGCATCCGCCGCCGGGACCCGCCTGACATGCCAGCGATAAGGAGGTTTCCGCACCGCTCTTTTTGCCGGATGGATCACCAGCACCGTGCGATCATCGTCGGAGATGTTGTAGATCGCGCCCATCTCCCGATCGAAAAGAATGAAACCGGAGGACTCCATCCCTTGATCGAGACGCATAAACCGGTCACTCACCAGGATACGGCTGATATAGGGCCCAGACCCAGCCTCGGTGACCCGGTAGATCAACAGATCGACGGCCACCTTCTCCCCAGAGGCGTTCGCGACACCCGGCCCCGCCCAAAGCAGGCAGCAGATCACGACACAGAATTTCCGGACTTGCGACATAAAGCCTCCAATCGATTCAGTTCGGTCTCGCTGAACCCGGCCTGACGGCGGGTCTCGCGTTGCAACGGACAGCGGATCTCACCCCGCAGATAGTGGTCGAGCAACTCGAAATAGGTGGCCTCCGCTTCCAGCCCCCGAACCGCACAGAGATAACGGAACCAGCGGCTGCCGGTCGCCACATGGCCTACCTCTTCGCGCAGGATCACCTCCAGCGCATCGGCCGTGGCCCGATCCCCCATACGGAGAAAACGCTCGCGCATCCCCGGCGTCACGTCCAATCCCCGCGCCTCCATCACCCGTGGCACCATTGCCATGCGCGCCAAGGGATCATGGGCGGTACGCACGGCCATGTCCCACAGACCATTGTGGGCGGGAAAATCGCCGTAGACGTACCCCAACGCGTGGAGACGGCGTTCCAGCAACCGGAAATGGCGCGCCTCATCGTCGGCCACACCCAACCAGTCTGCATAGAAGGCCGCCGGCATCCCACGGAAACGGTAGACCGCGTCCCAGGCGAGGTTGATGGCGTTGAACTCGATATGCACCACCGCATGCAACAGCGCCGCCCGCCCCTCCGCCGACCCCAGCCGACGCCGCGGCAGCTCCCGGGGATGCACCAACGCCGGCCGTGCCGGGCGTCCCGGTTCGCCAATAGGGCGAGGAGCCTCGCCAGGTTCGAGAGACAGCGCCCCTTTCCGCCACCGGGCCGCTGTGTCCAGGGTCAAACGGCACTTCTCCTCCGGCTCCCCCGTTTCGATGCAACGGGCCGCCGCCTCAAACAGGGGCATCATCGAACCTTACACCTATCATCAGGTCCATCACGTTGGTATCGGTGGGACCGGTGTGGATCAAATCGCCGGTGGCGGCGAGGACGGACCCCGCGTCCGCCCGGCGCAGGGCAGTGTCGACATTCAACCCCAATGCCTCGGCCCGCGCCAACGTCCCGCCGTCCACCAAGGCACCGGCATCCTCCGTGGGACCATCCGTGCCATCCGTTCCCACGCTGAGCAGCCAGCCACCGCGTCGGCCGGCCAGTTCGCGCGCAGCGGCCAACGCCAGATGCTGGTTCCGTCCGCCACGCCCCGGGGCTGAGGGCAGAGCCACCACCGTCTCGCCCCCCCAGACGTGGACACCACCCGGTCCCTCGACGAGTGCCCTTGCCAGGCGTCGCCCTGCCCCTTCCGCCGGCCCCTCGACGAACCCCGAATGAAGGGCCACAGCATACCCGAGCGCCTCTGCCTCATGGGCCGCGGCCCGCTTCGCCTGCTCGTTGTCGGCCACAATCTCCACCTCCGGGCCTGTTGTGGGCAACCTCCCCCGCTGCGCCATGCCCGAAGCAACCGCCCCGGCAATCCAGTCAGGGAGATCCAACTCACCGATCCGCTCCCGGAGATCCGGCAGCGGTACAAGTAAACCGGAACCTATGACGCCAGGATCATTGTGTGGCACGTCAGAGATGGCCAGCACCCGCACCCACCTCCCCCGCCGCAGCCAACGCAGCAGCCCGCCTCCCTTGATCCGTGACAGGGCCACACGCACTGCATTCATGGCCGCGATGTCCAGACCGCTCCCCAGCAACCAGCGATTGACGTGTTGCAGCGCGACCAGATCTACTCCATCGACCGGCGCCGCCACCAGCGCTGACGCCCCGCCGGAAATCAAAAACAACAACGGCTCTTCCGTCTCGTCGATGAATTGCAGCAGCGCCCTGCCCGCCGCCAGACTCCCCGCGTCCGGCACGGGATGTCCACCTACCACGGTCTGCCAATCCCGGCCTTGCAACGATGCCGCATCCAGATGTCCCGCTTTGGTCACCAGCAGCGCCCGGCGTATGCCCCCCGGCACGGCATCGGCCGCCCCCAACGCCATGGCTTGCGCCGCCTTGCCAATGGCCACCACTGCGTACTCGCTGGAACGCGGCTGCCGCTCCAACCGGTTGCGCACCGCAGTGCGCCCGTCCACAGCCGCCAGTGAGGCATGCAGCATGCGCAGAAGATCGCTGCGAGGCCGGGATTGCAGCCGCATTGTGATGTCGTCCTCTAAACGCATGGATAGAGAATACCAAGTCACCGGATATTTTGTGGTAAGCTTTTTCCAATTGGGAATCTTGTGACTATCAACCCGATAGTGATATATGCCGCTGGCAGGCGCCGGAACGCCATGGCTGAGTACGATATATATTTTGTTGCCGGGTCAATATTGTGATCCTGGGGATTTTGCGCACGGATCAGGAGGCCGCCTTTGGAAAGCATTCAACTCCATCGCCGTTTTGCCGTTGACATCCTCATCCGGATGGTCATCCTCGCCCTCCTCGCCGCGGCCCTGTTCGTGTGGAAATGGAAGTTCATCGACGGCCTCTATTTCCACAACCAACTGACCTCCACCGGCCTGTTGATCAACGGCGCCATCGTTGCGTTGTTCGCCCTTGGCATCGTGAAGGTCATAGTGCTCCTGGTCCGTTATGTGCGGGAAGAATGGGCCCTGGACCGCTACATCGCCAACGTGGAGAGTCACACAGGGGATCCCCTCCAACGGGTACCGGCCAACACCCTCATTGCCCAGCGCCATCGCACCATGGAACGGCTCTGGAAGGCCAACTCCCCCATCAATCACAGCGCCCTCGCCTCGACGCTCGTCGCCACCGAGAGCACCCGCACCAGCCTTGCCAAGTTCATCAACAACATCCTGATCCTGACCGGCGTCTTCGGCACCATTGTCTCCCTCTCCATCGCCTTGGTGGGGGCCTCCAACATGCTCGAATCGTCGGTCGACGTGAGCGGCATGGGGATGGTGATCCATGGCATGTCCACTGCCCTTTCCACCACCATCACCGCCATTCTCTGCTACCTTTATTTTGGCTATTTCTTTCTCAAACTGAACGATGTTCAGACCAACCTGATCAGCGGGATCGAGCAAGTCACCACCCGCTATCTGATGCCCCGTTTCCAGGTGCAGCCCGACAATGTACTCTACGAGTTCTCTGGCCTCATCCGCTCGCTGCAAGGACTGGTGGGGCAGATGGAGACCTCGCAGCATACCTTTGAAAACATCGAGCGGCGGCTGTTGGAGACCGTGCAGAGCAATCAGAGCCGCATCGACGAGGTCTCCAGCCAGATGACCGATATCCGGACAACGCTGCTGCGCGGATTCCGGCTGCCCGAAGAGGCCAGCGCGGCACCTTCGGCCGAAAGCCCTACGCAGCAGGCCGATGATGAGACAGAATGGACAGCAATCAAGGATTCATAGACCTGCGCCTGAACCGGCAGGAGACCCTCAACGAAGAGAGCTTCTGGCCGTCGTTCACCGATGTCATGACGGTCATCGTCATGATTTTCCTGATGGCCATGCTGGTGCTGCTGATCCGCAATATGGAACTGGTCAAGCAACTGCGGGCCACCATGGAAGCAGAGCGCCACGCCGCCGAACTGGCGCGCACCACGGGCGAGGAAAAGGAGAGCTTGGCCCTGCGCCTCCACAATGCCGAAAGCGAACTGAGCGAGTTGCGCATGCAACTGATGCACATGGAAGAACAGCGGGAGCAGCAGGAAGCTGCCATCGCCAGCCAGGTGCGCCAAATCAGCCACTTGACTCAGGCACGTGATGAACTTGCGCTGAAGAACGAACAACTCAAGAACAAAAACGCGGACCTGAGCGACCGGCTCTCAAGCGCGCAACGTATCGCCCAGGCCATGCGCACCGATATAGAACAGCTGAGAAAACGCCACCAGAGCACAGTCGGTGAACTGGAGGCATTGCGAAAGAATTTCAGCGAAAAGGAAGAACAACTGGAACAGGCCCAAGCGCGTCTGCAGAAATCGGATACCACCCTCGCCGACCTGCGAAGCAAGTATTCCAGCCTCGAAGTCAAATATAACAAACTGATCCGCCCGGCGCGGAGCGCCAGTGGAAAATATGTAGTCGAGGTACGTTACGAAAAGACCAATGGCAAAGAACGCATCGCCATCAGAGAACCGGGGAAAACGGCCTACAAGGCCGTAACCAGAAGCGCCCTGCACGCCCGCCTTGCTGCCCTCAAGAAGCAATACCCCAACGACCTTTATGTGAAAGTCATCATCCCCAAGAAGAGCGGTCTCACCTACAACGAGGCCTTCTCATTTACCAGCACCCTGCACAAGAAGTACGACTACTACTACCAGGAACCCGCCCCTGCGTCCCAAACAAAAGCGGCGGAGAACCCCGAATAGAACAAGAACAGGCTTCGTTCCGTACGTGCCACCCATCGCCGGGGGCCTGGCAACGCACTCTCCTCTCGCCGCCGGCCTTCAGCAGGACAACGGCGTGTCCAAGGGCGTCATCTTTCTGGCCACGTGGTCACGCAGATAGACCGGCACCGCCCGCTCCGGCGGCGCCAGGTCCCCAATCGCCGCCATGGCCGCACCCAGCACCGCCACATCACGGGCATGAGGCAGCCTGTCGGGCTCCGGCGCCGCCGTCAACCGATCACCCAGGCGCGACGTCAACACCTCACCATAGGCGCCCCAGCCGCTTCCTGCTGCGCCCCACCCCTCCCCGTCGGGCAGTTGCACCCTTGCCGCCGGTGTCACCTCTTCCTTTCCCACCGGCGCCATCAGGCCATGTTCATCCGCCTCACAAGGCGCCCAGTAGACCTCCTGCATCCGCGCATCGATCGCCGCCAGCACCCGATGCATGCCGGTCTCGTGCCCACATCCCTGCGCCAGCGCCACCAGCGTCGACACCGGCGCCACCGGCAATTCCGCCGCATAGGCCGTGCCCTGCACCACTGCGGCGGCAATGCGCACGCCGGTGAACGACCCGGGGCCGCGGCCGAACGCCAACGCATCCAGCGCCGTGACTTGCAGCCCCGCCTCTGCCAGCAGAGCTTGCATCATCTCCAATATCAACCTGCTGTGTTCACGTGGCGCCACGGCGAAACGCTCGCGCACTTCACCATCAAGGTAGAGGGCTGCGGAACAGCCCTCCGTCGCGGTTTCTATTGCCAGAATCTTCATGGTTATTCAAGAATTTGGAATGAAGGTCGTATATTTTAGCGGGTATCTTGCTAAAATAGAGGTTCGATTTGGAAAAGAGAAGGCGCATGCAAGAAAAAATACGCAAAACATCCATTTTATTGGGACTGTTGATGCTGTCAGCGTTCAACCCGTTTAAGGTCGTTCATGCTGCATCCCATTGTTCTCACCGCGATTACCCCGATACGCCGAAGACGCGCAATGCCCTGGAGTGGCCCTTCGACGCCCGGTCCGTATGGAACATGCCCATCGGTTGTGATGCACACTATGTGAACGCGAAACTCGTGCCACCGGATGACGTGGACATCGATCATGACATTATCGTCGCCACATCCGATAGTGACCCCCTTGTGCCGGTTTACCTGGCTGGGGGTATCCCCGGTAACTCCAACCGGTATATCTACGGGAAAAATCCGGACCGCTGCCGGGGAACGGTCCCCTTGGGTCGGCCGATGAAGATTCATTTTCCCCACGATTTTCTCGCGCCAGTGACGCCTTACGGAAGGAACCATTCGACCGCAGTGATCGCGCCGGATGGTGATACATTACGGCAACTGAACGCGCTGGGGCGATGCAAGAAAGGCGGCCCCGTATACGGTCTGAACCAAGCCTTTAGCCAGTGCACGGAGTCCCTCAAGGGGGACGGCATTACCTGCTTTGGTGGCCACGGCGGTTCGGGTCTCTCCTCCATCGGCGGCACGCTGCGGGCCACGGACTTCGCCAACGACGCGCCTATCCGCCACGCACTCAAGATCAACCTGCGCCCCTATCAGATGTATATGGACCGTACAAAAAAGAAATGTGAAAAACGCTGGCCCGCGAAGAACTGCGACAACCATTGGTCGAAGCACGTAAATCATAAAGGTTACGCCAGTTCCCATGTCCGGGGATTGGTGGAGGGCGCCCTCCTGGCATTGCCGCCCAACCTCACCTACACCGACCTTGGGATCACAACGGCAGCCGGGAAGAAGTTCTTCGACGTGTTGCAGGATTTCGGCGCCTATCTCGCGGATGGAAGCGGTACTGGCGAGCGGGTCCGCAATAGCTTTTCCGCCACCTATGAAGCGGACGCGGCCTTCCGGCAGAGATATGGCCATTCATTGGAGGCCTACGGCAACAAGAATGCCCCGCCCAACAATACCCAAGGCCAATGGATGCGGGACATCCGGACGATCATCAGCCATCTGCACGTGGTCGATGACAACGGCCCCACCAGCATCGGCGGCCACGGCGCTGCGAGGCGCGCCCCCATGGCGCCACCCTTTGACGGGAAAGCAGGCGCGGATCGAAACCACACCTCCACCTCGCCACGACCACCGCGGCTCATCACCATCGACTGAACCGTGATCAGCCGTCCCCCGGCGTTCCGGGGGTACGAAAGAACCGCCGTACATCGGCCAGATCGCGGGTGCGGGCCATGGGCGGCATGCTGTCGATGAATATGCGGCCATAGGGTTTGGTGAGGATGCGGATATCGCACAGCACCAGCACGCCACGATCGGTGGCATCGCGAATAAGGCGGCCTGCCCCCTGTTTGAGGGCGATGGCGGCCTGCGGCACCTGATGTTCCATGAAGGGATTGCCGCCGCGGGCACGGAGCGCATCGAGGCGGGCCTGAAGCACCGGGTCGCCGGGTGCGGCGAAGGGCAGCTTGTCGATGATGACGCAGGAGAGCGCCTCGCCGCGCACGTCCACCCCTTCCCAGAAACTGGAGGTACCGAGCAGTACGGCGTTGCCCAGGTCACGGAAGCGGTCGAGCAGCTCCGCGCGGGGGGCCTCGCCCTGCACCAGCATGGGGAAGTCGATACGCGATTCCAGATACTCCGCCGCCCAGCGCAGAGCCCGATGGCTGGTGTAGAGCAGGAAGGCGCGGCCACCGCTGGCCTGGAGCACCTCGATGCTGATATCCGCCACGGTTTGGCCGAACCCTTCCCGGCGCGGATCGTGGATCCCCTTGGGTACATACCAGAGGGCCTGGTTCGGGTAGTCGAAGGGGCTGTCCCAGCGATGGCTTCGCGTCCCTTCGAGACCAAGCTGACGTTCGAAATGGGCGAAGCTCTCCCCGACGGCCAGGGTGGCGGAGGTGAAGATCCAGGCGGCGGGATGGCGCGCCATGTGGGCCTGAAAGACCTCGGCGATGTCCAGCGGCGTGCGGTTGAGGCGAAAGCTTTGGCGATGCACCTCAAACCAGCGGATCTCCCCCGTGGCCTCTTCGCCGAGCAGCAGGTCCAGGCCCTGTTCCAGGTCATTGCAGCGTGCGAGGCAACTGTCGAGCCCCTTGCCCCGGCCCTCCATGGCATCGAGCGCCTCTTGCAGGTCGGCCAGTGCCTGGCGCAATTTACCAAGGGCCCCGGCAATTGCCGGATCGCGGACGATCTCCGACCAGTTTCCCCGGCGCAGATCGAGACCGAAGCTGAGACGCATCTCGCGCACGGCATTCTGGAGGGCATCGGCGCGGCGAGGCAGTTCGGCCATGTCGCCCGCCTCACGGTGGTATTCGGTGGTGGCGTCACGCGCCAGTTCCATGAGCTGCCGGCCGCTCACGGTGGCGCCGAAGAAGTTGCTTGCGGTCTCCGGCAATTGGTGGGCCTCGTCCACGATGAAGGCGTCGGCCCCCGGCAGGATCTCGCCGAATCCCCCATCCTTCAGCGCCAAGTCGGCGCACAAGAGATGGTGATTGATCACCACCAGATCCGCCTCCTGGGCACGCCGGCGGGCCTCTACCAGATGGCACTCGTTCCACTCCGGGCACTCCTGCCCCAGGCAGTTCTCGTTGGTGGAGGTGACCAGCGGCCACACCGGGGCATCCTCCGGCACCTCGGAAAAGCCCGCGATATCCCCCTGGCGGGTAGTGGAGGCCCAGCGCCGCACCTGCGAAAGCTGGTGAATCACCTCCTTTGGATGATGCCCTTCCGCGCTCATATTGAGGCGGTGGCGGCAAAGGTAGTTGGCGCGCCCCTTGAGCAGCGCCACCTTGCGCCCGCTGGCGAGCAGGTCGCGCATCAGCGGCAGGTCCCGGTGATAGAGCTGGTCCTGGAGGTTGCGGGTGCCGGTGGAGACGATGATCTTGAGGTCGGAGAGCAGCGCCGGCAGCAGGTAGGCGAAGGTCTTGCCGGTGCCAGTGCCCGCCTCGCTGATGAGCACCTCACCCGAGTCCAGCGCGGCGGCCACCGCCTCGGCCATCCGCAACTGCTGAGGGCGGTAGCGAAAACCTTCGATGCGCCGGGCCAGCAGCCCTTCCGGCCCCAGCACCTCTTCCAGTTCCACCACGCCGCTCCCCGTACTGCGGTTCAATCCGCCTGGTTGTCCCAGATCTCCGGCTCGATGCCGTCCTCCCGGGTCCAGGCCAGCCGGCCAATGATCTTGAACCGCGCCACTGACATGGCGCCACGTTTGGCGCGACTGCTGCTCGACGCGGCGATATACTCTTCGATCTCCTCGCGTTCCGCCTCGTACATCTCATAGGGTTCGTACTCCTCGTCCATGAGCACCAGCACCACGCTGTCCCATTCCTTGTCCATCTTCATCTGGCCGATACGCTGGCCGCTCCTGGACTCGTCGAAGATGGTACGGCTCTTGATCTGGATACGCTTGCCGTCACGCGCCGGGTCGATGGCGTCATAGCCCCCTTCGCCTTCCGGCTTGGGTTCCAGGCCCAGCAACCGAATCGCGTCGTGTTCGGCGATCTCGGCGCTGATACCCGGCAATGGCTTACCCATGGTGCGCCGGTACTCGGCGGCGAGTTGACGGGCCTGGGCGATCAGCTTGTCGGCGGCATAGGGATTCACGCGGTCCTCATTCTCAACCCGTTTTCAGAACACTTTACCGCAGACGCCCGGATCCGGCGCCGGCATTGCGGGCGCGCGCGATGATCTCGCTATTGTTGCGCTTCAACTCCTGATCGTTGCCGGCAAGGGCGTTGGATTTGGCCGCCAGGCTGGATGCGCGTGAATACTGCCCCTGTTCGAGGCGGATGCGCGCCAGCCGGTTCCAAAGTACGGGGTTGCGCGGCTCGATACGCAGCGCCCGTTCCAGACTCGCCGCCGCAGCGACGTAATCTGCCGATAAACGATAGTGCTCCGCCTCTTCCATCAGGGTCTCCACGGCCCGGTTGGTCGTCGTGCGCCGGGGCGCCGTCGCCTGCTCCACGGGAGGTGGCCCTGGAATGGCGCTGACCGGGGGGGCGCCATAGGCATAGACCTCCACACCAGTGTCCTCTTCGGCGCCGGCTGGTGCGGGTTTGGCTGGGGGCAGCGGTTTTCCCACGTTCGCCTCTTCCACCGGGGCGGGTGTCCGCGCCGACATCATGGAACAACCGCCCAGCAACGACAGGACAGCTACGGTCAATATTCTATGTCTCATTCATCGAAACTCCTGAAAAAGTCGAATCCTCCATCCTCGCGCCGCACACAAGGGGACAAGGTATCGGGTGCGCTGCCACGGATAAAGGGAACCCGTACCGCACCCGGGCACTGGTCGTCCGCCTTCATTCCGTTTTGCGGGTCGATCCAGACGGTTTCAATGGTCTCGGGCACAGGCAGGACCAGCGGCGCCAAATGGCCTATGCGTTGCATCATATCACCCCATACCTGCAGTGCGCCCGCGCCGCCCGTGAGTCCCGCCGGTTCATTGTCGTCACGCCCCACCCAGACCACCGCCACGCGATCACCGGTAAAACCGGCAAACCAACTGTCCCGCAGATCATCGGTAGTGCCGGTCTTGCCCGCCAGCGCCAGCTCCGGCGCCAGCCAGCGTGACAGCGAACGCCCGGTGCCCGAGCGCACGACCTCCTGTAACACCGTATCCAGCAGATAGGTAGCCGCCGGATTGACCGCCGCCTTTACTTCCAGTGGATAGTGGCTCAGGGGCTCTCCCGAGGCGTCGGTCACTTCGCGAATCGCCCGCAACGGCGCCTGGAAGCCCCCGGTGGCCAAGGTCTGATAGATCTGCGCCACGCTCAATGGCGACAGTGGCACCGCGCCCAACAAGAGTGAGGGATACGGCTTCACGTCCTGTTTCAAACCCAGGCGGTGCAGCGCATCGATGATCGCATCGAAGCCCAACGTCATACCCAGCCGAACGGTGGCCTGGTTATAAGAGTGCGCCAATGCCTGGTGCAGTGGCACCATGCCATGAGACCGTTTGTCGAAATTCTCCGGCGCCCAGATATTGCCCCTGCGGTCACGGATCTCGATGGGGCTGTCATCGATGGGCGTCAGGAGGGTATAACGCGAAGGGCGGCTCAAGGCGGTGAGATAGACCACCGGTTTGATCAACGACCCCACCGAGCGCTGGGTATCGAGGGCCCGGTTGAATCCAGCATAGCGACTGTGACGCCCTCCCACCACGGCTTGCAGTTCCCCCCCGTCGGCACTCGCCACCACCACCGCCCCCTCCAGTTTTCCCGTGGGTAATCGGCGGCCTTTTTCCAAGGCATCGAGCCGTTCCGCCAATGCCTTCTCGGCCTGCGCCTGCACCCAAGGATCGAGGGTGGTGAAGATCCGCAGCCCTTCGGAGTTGAGGTCCTGTTCATCATAGTCACGGTGCAGTTGGCGCCGCACCACATCCAGGAAGGCGCGGTAGGTGGCGGCGGTGCGACCGCGGCGCTTGCTGATGCCCAACGGCCGGGCCGCCGCACTGCGTGCCTCCCGCGCGGTGACCACCCCTTGTTCGACCAGCAACTTCAACACCAGATTGCGCCGCTCGCGGGCGCGATCCGGGTGACGCAAGGGGTCGTAATAGGACGGACCGCGGATCATACCCACCAGCAGGGCGATGCGCGGGAGGTCCAATTCACGCAGCGGGCGCGAAAAGTAGAACAGACTGGCGAGGCCAAAGCCGTGAATGGCGCGCTCGCCATCCTGTCCGAGATAGATCTCATTGGCATAGGCCTCGAGGATGGCGTCCTTGCCGTAGTGGCTCTCCAGCAACAGCGCCATGATGGCTTCACGGAGCTTGCGAGTGAAGGTGCGCTCATCGCTGAGATAGAAATTCTTCACCAGTTGCTGGGTCAGGGTACTGCCACCCTGCACCACCTCTCCCGCCCGCAGATCGGTCCACAACGCGCGCAGGATGGCCTTGGGAGAGACGCCATGATGGTTGTAGAACTCCCGGTCCTCCACGGTGAGAAGCGTCTGCACCAATAGCGGCGGCAGATCCTGGCGCTTTACCAGAATGCGGTCCTCATGGTGAGCCGGATAGATGCTGCCAATCTGTGGCGGTTCCATGCGCACCACAGGCATCCCCTTGCCGGTATCGGCATCCTGCAGCGCGGTGACGCCACTGGCGTCGAACCTGAGTTCCAGATGTCGGGAGGGCGCGTCGCTGTCCCAGAATCGAAAGGGGCGCGTGCGCAGGATGAAGCGCCCTTTATAGCGGGAGTAGCCGCCCGGCTTGTCGGGATGCTTCTCCCGGCGGTAGCCGAGACGGCCCAGTTCGGCGCTGAACTGGGCCGCCGTCAAGGGCGCTCCCACATAGAGTTCCAAAGGCCGCGCGAACACACGCGCGGGAATGGCCCAGCGTTTACCTTCAAACTTGACCCGCACGATACGGTCGAGATGCCACACGTATGCGCCCCCAGCCAGGCAGGCCACCACTACAAGCAGCATCAACCACCCACCCCAGTGGTGGGTACGCTGTCGTGAAGGCCGCCGCCGGGACAGGTTACGCCTCGGCGTGGGCCGGCGGCGTGGCCGCTTTCTGCCGGATTGGGAACTGCGTTTCGTCATGCAGGATTCACCGCTTTTTCGACAGCGGCAATTGCGCAAGCCGCTTCGCGATCTTCTGGTAGAGATCCTTCACCCATGGCGGATCGACTGCTCTGAGGCGGATGGCGCGGCGGCGAAAATCATACGGCGCAATCACCACCTCCACGTTGCGGATCCCCACGTCCGCTGCCATCACGAACAATTCCTCGATGGCGCGATCACCCATGGCGAGACAGCCTTTCGACTTTCGCTTGCCGTGAATATAGATGTTGGATCCCGGATGCAGGCGCCGTTCACGGTGAGCCTGACGCCGGTCGAAACGGTTGGGATAGTTCAGTTTGAGGGAGAGGTGGAATGCGCTGTTGGGGTTGAGGCCGACGATCCGGTAGACCCCTTCCGGCACCTGCAGGTCCCCTTCCCGGAGTTTGGGACCGCGGGTACCGCTGGCCGCGAGCACCGGGTACTCGTGAATGAAGCGCCATGCGTCATCGCCCTTCCGCGCCCACATCTCCAACACGCCGGGATGCTTGATCGCCACCAACCGCACCTTGTCTGGCGGATAGGCAACGCCCGCATCCGCAAACCGTTCCCGCAGCCGATGGCCCGCATAGGCGCCATAGAACGCCAGGGCCTCCTTGACGGTAAAGGATGACCGGTAGTGTCGCAGCTTGGACAGGGTATCCGCCCCGGCCACCCGGAACACCAACAGGGCCATCAACAGCGGCGACCAATAATGGCAGCGGATGAGCCCGCTACGCATCCACCACCCCCTCCCGCGCCGCGACACGTGCGATCCAGGCGCCGTATATCCGGTCGGCCACTGCATGCAGGGCCTCGATGCGCGCCGGCAATGCCCGGATCATTTCCTCCGTGGGCTGGATGCAGTGGGAATCGCCCTTGAGATCCGTGGCGTAATGGTCGATCCATCCACGCACCATGCGTTCCGTCATCTCCAGGTGGAACTGCATCGCCAAGTGATCGCCATGGACAAAGGCCTGCCGGGAGTAACAATCGCTCTGCAACAGGGGCTCGCACCCGGGCGGAATCGAAAATGTATCGCCGTGCCATTGAAAGCTGTCGAAGCGCTCCGGCAAACCGTCGAGCCAACCGTCACAGCGGCAGCCTTCTGTCCTGCGGAGGGAGTGCCAGCCAATCTCCATGCCGTGTCCTCGGGTCACCACGCCGCCAAAGGCGCGGGCCACCAACTGACCACCGAAACAGATACCCATCACTGGCACAGCCTCCTCCAGCGCCCGACGGATAAGCTCGATCTCCGCATCGATCCACTCGAAGGGCCCGTTGACGCTCATATTGCCGCCCATGAAGACCAGACCCGAGATGTCGTCGGTCTGCGGTGGCACCGCATGTTTTTCGTCGATGCACACCACCTGCCAGGGTATGCCCTGGCGATCCAGAAACTCGCCCAGGTAGCCCGGTCCCTCACAGGCCACGTGACGGAAGATGCGTATCGGTTTCAACAGAACACCCGTCGATGAAAAAAGTCGTTTTATCAACCCGGCAACAATATATATCGTATTCAGCCGTGATGCGCCGGTTCGCAGCAAGGCGCCTCATCGCTGCTGTAGTCACCCTACAGCAAGATGGGGCAACGCAGTCTGCGGGCCGGCACATCACGGCCTGTCATTGAATGTCATAGGGTTAGGGGTTTCAGGCAGGTGCCGGACCTGCGTTCCAGCGCGCTGGACAGGATGTCCAAGTGTCGCGAGTGCATGGATGCACTGGAGCGACCTTGGCAAGGGAATAACCCTTGCCTGCGCACTGCGCCTTGTTCCGGCGCCTGCCTGAAGTCCTGAATGCGATATATATTGTTGCCGGGTTAATAATATTCTACCGCCTTGGGGATGCCGCGTCAGTTCTTGATGCCCACACCCCGGCTGAGCAGACTGAGGGCGAAGGCGGTGAGGCCCGCGATGAAGAGCAGGATGACCAGCACGGCAAGGCGCGGGTCGATATCCGACACCCCCAGGATGCCGAACCGGAAGGCGTTGATCATGTAGAGTACAGGGTTGGCGAGGGAGACGTTCTGCCACAGCGTCGGCAACATATCGATGGAATAGAAGACACCGCCCAGGTAGGTGAGCGGGGTGAGCACGAAGGTGGGCACGATGGAGATATCATCGAAGCTGTTGGCATAGACCGCATTGATGAAACCGCCGAGGGCGAACAATACCGACGTGAGCACGAACACCACCAGCGTCAGCATATAGCTGTGCACCCTCACCTCGGTGAACAGCAGTGACACCAACGTCACCGCTACACCCACCACCACGCCACGCGCCATCCCCCCACCCACGTAGCCGGCCAAGATCACCCAGTTCGGCACCGGCGAGATCAACAGCTCCTCCACGTGGCGCTGGTACTTGGCGCTGAAGAAGGAAGAGACCACGTTGCTGTAGGAGTTGGTGATCACCGCCATCAGAATCAGCCCCGGTACGATGAAGTCGATATAGGGATAGCCATCCATCTCGCCGATGCGTCCGCCGATCAGGGTGCCGAAAATGATGAAATAGAGCGCCGTGGTGATCGCCGCCGGCAGCACGGTCTGGATCCAGATACGCACGAATCGCAGCACCTCTTTGATCAAGAGGGTCTCGAAGGCGATACGGTAGCGTCTCCAGCGGCTCATGGGGCCCGCGCGCCCTCACGCGCGTCATCGATCATGCCAATGAAGATCTGTTCGAGACGGTTCTGCTTGTTGCGCAGGCTGACCACCTCGACATCCTGTTCGGTGAGCAATTCGAACAGCCTATTGAGGCCCTGATCCCGGTTCACCCGCACCTCGAGGGTGACCGGGTCGAGAAGGCGGGCCTCATACCCCGGCAGGTTTGGCGCGGCGGCCAACCGGGCGGCCAGATTGAGAACAAAGGTCTCCACATGCAGCCGGTTCAACAATTCGCTCATGCGCGAACGCTCCACGATACAGCCGTGGTTGATGATGGCGATATTGCGGCAGAGGCTCTCTGCTTCCTCCAGATAGTGGGTGGTGAGGATGATGGTGGCGCCATTGCGATTGAGTTCCTGCAGAAAGGCCCACATGGAGCGGCGGATCTCGATATCCACCCCTGCGGTGGGTTCGTCCAATATCAGCAGACGTGGCTCGTGCACCAATGCCCGCGCAATCATCAGCCGCCGCTTGAGGCCGCCGGAGAGCTCCCGCGCCTGAGTTCGTCGCCGGTCCCAGAGTTCGAGCTGACGCAGCATACGTTCGGCCCGCGCCCTGGCCTCGCGCCGGGGGATGCCATAGTAGCCGGCCTGATTGATGACAATCTCCTCCACCGGCTCCCATTGATTGAAATTGAACTCCTGGGGCACCAGACCTATACAGCGCCGAACCTCTTCCGGTTCACGGTCGAGGTCGTGACCGAATACGAGCACCCGGCCGCCGCTCTTGGTCACCAGTGAGCTGACGATGCCAATAGCGGTGGACTTGCCCGCCCCGTTCGATCCAAGGAGGGCGAAGAAATCCCCCTCTTCCACTTCGAGGTCGATGCCGCGCAGTGCCACATGCCCCCCCCGATAGGTCTTGTGTAGGCCGGTGACCTTCAACGCATGCATAACGGCGCGATCCCGGAAAAGTCAACGAAACTTGCGCAAATACCACCATTCGAAGAAGCGCTTCGCCCAGTGAAACGCCCGCATGGAGGGCATCACCAGGTTGCGTTTTTCGGTGCGCGCCACCAGCATACCGCTGTTGTTGCTGTCCACGATACAGACCAATTCCACCCGAAAACGCTTCTCCGGCGTGCGGCCATTCAGTTCCGCGTGCAAATTCTCCGCGGCCGCCAAGGCTTGAAGATCCGCCATGTGGGCCTGTTTGGGCATCCAGGCCGGTCCGGGAAAACTGCCCGAATCGCCGGCCACATAGACCCGCTCCATACCCTCCACGCGGCATAGAGCGTCCGCCTGGACAAGCCCGCCAGGGGAACGCGGCAAGGGAGTATTGTCGAACCACTGGTTGCCAGTCATGCCGGGCATGAAGAGAATCAGATCGGCATCGAACTCACCCCCCTCTGTCATCACCTTGTTCTCGGTGAACCCCTTCATCTTGTGGCCGAGATGGGTTTCGATATCCCGTTTTCTCATCTCCGCCAGGAGGCCGTCCACCGCCTTCTCCCCCAAGCGCGCGCCGGGCTTGGGCGCCGGGGTAAAAAAGATCAGTGTGAAGCGGTCTCGCCGCCCCTCCTGGCGGAGCTGGTTGTCGATGCCGAACAGGAACTCGAACATGGGCCCGCCGCGCATGGCGGAAGGCTCCTTGGGGTTGCTGGCAAAGCCGATGGCGATGGTGCCCTCTTCGAGCTCATGCAGCCGGTCGCGGATCCGCTTCGCCGCCTCGATCCCCTCACAGGGGGTAATGGCGTGCTCGATGCCCGGCAACTTTTTCAGGAACCGCCCACCCGAGGCGATGATGAGGCCATCATTCTCGATCTCGCCTGCCGTGGTCTGGAGCGTGCGCCCGTCCTCACTCAGGCCGGTGGCCTCCGCCTGACGGTGGATCGCCTTGTTCACGGAGAAATAATGCTCCAGCGGCAGACGCAGGTCATCCCCGCTTCGGATCCCCGAGGGAACCCAGATGAGACCGGGGAGGTAGACAAACTCGGCCCGCGGACTCACCACCGTAATCTCGAGATCCGGATCCAGCTTTCTCAACTTGCGCAACGCGGTGAGCGCAGCAAAACCACTGCCAACGACGGTGACTCGCTTCATGGACATCCTCCGAACAAGGTTATTAACCCGCCGGTTGCCGCAATACACGGAAATCCGGCGAGCGGCCATCTTACCCCCTATCTCCAGTACAGAAAAACACACAGAGCCTCAGGCTACCACGCCGACGGTTCCGAAAGATCGACGCCGGTCGAACCGGGAGGCGC
>Ga0256841_1000580_pt1 | contig 36630 bp, 33 predicted proteins | sample 356308metaG_FD_185971 | JGI IMG/M metagenome (GOLD analysis project Ga0256841, IMG submission 185971) | Hydrothermal vent microbial communities from Mid Atlantic Ridge, Atlantic Ocean - 356-308 | ecosystem: Environmental > Aquatic > Marine > Hydrothermal vents | place: Atlantic Ocean: Mid... | reverse complement strand
CAGGTGTCGCTGGAGGAATACATGGCCTGCGCCGTGGGCGGCTGCGCCGGCTGCGTGGTGGAAGTGCAGACCGAATCGGGCCCCGCCATGAAGCGCGTGTGCGTGGACGGGCCGGTGTTCGATGCCCGCACCGTCTTCGATCTGGAACCGGCCTTCCCGTCATGACCGCCCGGCGGCCGCCGCCGGAACCAGGGGATTCGGACCCGCATGGCGCTGGCCACCGGACCGGCGTCATGGTGGGGTGAGCGAGGGGATCGAGGCCTGCAAGGGCAGACCGGTGCGTTTTACGGCGTGTCCACCAGCGAAATGCCGTCCAGGGCCGAGTCCTTGTCCACCTCGCCGTCTTTCAGCTTGATCATGAGCCGCACTTCGTTGCCCGAATCGGCGTAGTGGATGGCGTCGTCGTAGGTGATCTCGCCGTCGCGGTACAGCTCGTACAGCGCCTGGTCGAAGGTGCGCATGCCCTGCTGGTTGGAACGCTTCATCAGGTCTTTCAGCTTGTGCACCTCGCCCTTGCGAATGAGGTCCGCGGCCAGCGGGGTGTTGACCAGGATCTCCACCGCCACGCGCCGGCCCTTGCCGTCCGGCGTCGGGATGAGCTGCTGGGCGAGAATGGCCTTGAGGTTCAGCGACAGGTCCATCAGGAGCTGGTCGCGGCGATCCTCGGGGAAGAAGTTGATCATGCGGTCCATGGCCTGGTTGGCGTTGTTGGCGTGCAGCGTCGCCAGGCATAAATGGCCGGTCTCGGCGAAGGCGATGGCGTGGTCCATGGTCTCGCGGGTGCGGATCTCGCCGATCAGGATCACGTCCGGCGCCTGGCGCAGGGTGTTCTTCAGGGCCACTTCGAAGGATTCCGTATCGATACCGACCTCGCGCTGGGTGACGATGCAGCCGGCGTGCTGGTGCACGTACTCGATGGGATCCTCGATGGTGATGATGTGGCCGGTGCTGTTCTGGTTGCGGTAGCCGATCAGCGACGCCAGCGAGGTCGATTTGCCGGTGCCGGTGGCGCCGACGAAGATGATCAGGCCGCGCTTGGCCATGGCCAGGGTCTTGACGATGGGCGGCAGGTTAAGCGACTCGATGGTCGGGATCTTGGTCTCGATGCGGCGCAGCACCATGCCGCAGTGGTTGCGCTGGTAGAAAGCGCTGACGCGGAAGCGCCCCACGCCCGGCGCGCTGATGGCGAAATTGCATTCGTGCTCGGTGTCGAACACCCGCCGCTGCTCGGCGTTCATCACGCTGAGAACCACCTCGCGGGCCTGCTCCGGCGTCAGGGTCGACTGCGATACCGGCTTGATGCGGCCGTGGATCTTCATGCTCGGCGGCATGCCGGCGGTGATGAACAGGTCCGAGGCGCTCTTGTGCACCATCAGCTTCAACAGCGAGTTGAAGTCCATGCTGAGCGCACTCACCGGAACAGCTCCTTGTTGGTGGCCTTGGCGCGCGCATCGAGGCGGTTGACCAGGCCGCGCTGCACCAGCTCCTGCAGGTTCTGGTCCAGCGTCTGCATGCCCACCGACTGGCCGGTCTGGATGGCCGAATACATCTGCGCGATCTTGTCCTCGCGGATCAGGTTGCGGATGGCGGGCGTGCCGATCATGATCTCGTGCGCGGCGATGCGCCCGCCGCCGTTCTTCTTCAGCAGCGTCTGGGCGATGACCGCGCGCAGCGACTCCGACAGCATGGAACGCACCATGGTCTTCTCGGCCGCCGGGAACACGTCGATGATACGGTCGATGGTCTTGGCCGCCGAGCTGGTGTGCAGGGTGCCGAACACCAGGTGGCCGGTCTCGGCCGCGGTCAGCGCCAGGCGGATGGTCTCCAGGTCGCGCATTTCGCCGACCAGGATGATGTCCGGGTCCTCGCGCAGCGCCGAGCGCAGCGACTCGTTGAAGCCGTGGGTGTCGCGGTGCACCTCGCGCTGGTTCACCAGGCATTTCTTCGATTCATGCACGAACTCGATGGGGTCCTCGATGGTGAGGATGTGCGCGAACTTCTCGTTGTTGATGTGGTCGATCATGGCCGCCAGGGTGGTGGACTTGCCCGAGCCGGTCGGCCCGGTCACCAGCACCAGGCCGCGCGGCTGATCGGAGATATCCTTGAATATGGCCGGCGCCCCCAGCTCCTCCAGCGTCAGGATGGTGGACGGGATGGTCCGGAACACGCCGCCGGCGCCGCGGTTGTGGTTGAAGGCGTTGACGCGGAAGCGCGCCAGGTTCGGGATCTCGAAGGAGAAGTCGGTCTCCAGGAACTCCTCGAAGTCCTTGCGCTGCTTGTCGTTCATGATGTCGTAGATGAGACCATGAACCGTCTTGTGGTCCAGCGCCGGCACGTTGATGCGACGGATGTCGCCGTCGACGCGGATCATCGGCGGCAGACCGGCGGACAGGTGCAGGTCGGAGGCGTTGTTCTTGACGCCGAAGGCAAGTAGTTCAGCAATATCCATGCTTGTCCCCATCTATGCTGGTTATGGATGTCCATATCGACAGAGGCGGTCGGAACTTGAAACCGGCGACCCCCCTCGCGGCCAAGTATAGCGCCCCCCGGGGAACCCGCCCGCGAAGCCGCAAGCGCTTGTAAGCACGCGGTTTCAACGGTATGGTCACGCCCCATGAACGATGCCCAGATCAGCTTCATCGGCGCCGGCAACATGGCGCGCAGCCTGGTCGGCGGGCTGGTGGCGGACGGCTGGAACCCGGGCCGCATCCGCGTCGCCGACCCGGACCCGGTGGCGCTGGACGCCATGCGCGGCATCGCCCCGGTGGAGACCACCCCCGACAGCGTGGCGGCCGTGGCCGGCAGCGACGTCCTGGTGCTGGCCGTCAAGCCGCAGGTCATGCACGCGGTCGCCACCGACCTGGCCGCGGCGGTGCGCGAGCAGCAGCCACTGGTCGTGTCTGTGGCCGCCGGCGTCCGCGAGGCCGACCTGCGCCGCTGGCTGGGCGACGAACCGGCCATCGTGCGCTGCATGCCCAACACGCCGGCGCTGGTGCAGAGTGGCGCCACCGCCCTGTATGCCAATCCCTTCGTCAGCGAATCCCGGCGCGACCTGGCCGAGTCAGTGCTGCGGGCCGTCGGCCTGACCCTGTGGATCGACGACGAGGGGCTGCTGGATGCGGTCACCGCCCTGTCCGGCAGTGGGCCGGCCTATTTCTTCCTGGTCATCGAGGCCCTGCAGGAGGGCGGTGAACAGCTCGGCCTGTCGGCCGGCGTGGCGCGCCTGCTGGCGCTGCAGACCGCCTTCGGCGCGGCGAAAATGGCCCTGGAGAGCCCAGACGACGCCGCCACGCTGCGCCAGCGCGTCACCTCGCCCGGCGGCACCACCGAACGCGCCCTGCGGGTACTGGAAGATGGCGACCTGCGCGGCCTGTTCGCGCGCGCGCTGGCCGCGGCCCGCGACCGCTCCCGCGAACTGGCCGACCAGCTGGGAACCGACTGATGGGAGACAGCTACCTCACCACGCCGGTCACCTTCCTGATCGATACCCTGATCGGCCTGTATATCCTGGCCGTCATGCTGCGCTTCCTGCTGGGCGCGGTGCGGGCGGATTTCTACAACCCGGTCAGCCAGTTCCTGGTCCGGATCACCAACCCGGTGCTGCTGCCGCTGCGGCGCATGCTGCCCAGCGTCGGCCGGCTGGACAGCGCCTCGCTGGTGCTCATGCTGGGCCTGCAGATGGCCGACCTGACCCTGATCGCCCTGTTGCGCGGCGCCGGCCTGCCGCTGCTGGCGATTTTCATCCTGTCCGTGGCACAGCTGCTGGGCCTGCTGCTCAACGTCTTCCTGTTCGCCATCTTCATCCAGGTCATCCTGAGCTGGATCAGCCCCGGCACCTACAACCCGGTGGCATCCATCCTCTACAGCCTGACCGAACCGGTGCTGCGTCCCTGCCGGCGCCTGCTGCCGCCGATCGGCGGCATGGACCTGTCTCCCCTCATCGCCCTGCTCGGCATCCAGGTGCTGAAGATGCTGCTGCTGCCGCCGCTGCACCACCTCGCCGGCGGCTGACATGTCCGCCCCCTGGTACCGCTGGGACGGCGATGCCCTGCTGCTGGACGTACATGTGCAACCCGGCGCCAGCCGCGACCAGCTGGCCGGCGTCCACGGCGACCGCCTCAAGATCCGCATCACCGCACCGCCCCTGGAGGGCCGGGCCAACCGCCACCTGGTGGCGTTCCTGGCGCGGCTGTGCGGGGTGCCCCGCGCCCGGGTGACGCTGGTGGCCGGCGCCGGCGGGCGCCGCAAGCGGGTCCGTGTCGAATCACCGCGAAACCTGCCCGAGGGCGTGCAAGCGCCTGATCGCTAACAAGACCTTCCGCCGGCCAGCCGGATCTGCCCTAAGCTACTGTAATAAGGGCTAAAGGCAGCGCCGTTCCTGCCGTTAGGAACCGGCAGGGCTGTGCCATGCGGACGGCGCGGTCCCCGGGGTGCCATAAAACCGAACAATCACGGCAGATTAGGGAACAACAGATGCAGCAGGATCCTTTCGATCGGCGCTTGCAGGCCTACCAGGACTGGCGCGAGCAACTGGCCACCACCGTCCAGCAATTCCAGAGCTGGCTGGACGACAACGAGCTGGCAACGGCGGAACAGGAATTTCGTCTGTTCGAGGCGATCGAGTCGCTGCGCAAGGACCACCTGAAGATCGCCTTCGTGGCCGAGTTCTCGCGCGGCAAGACCGAGCTGATCAACGCCCTGTTCTTCGCCACCTTCGGCCAGCGCCTGCTGCCCTCGGACGCCGGACGCACCACCATGTGCCCGACCGAGTTGTTCTGGGACCAGGAGGAAGACGCCGCCTACATCCGCCTGCTGCCCATCGAGTCCCGCCTGCAGGACCGCAGCATCGCCGAATTCCGCCACGAACCCGTCCACTGGACCCGCATCGACCTCGACACCGGCTCGCCGGCCCAGGTCGCCGAGGCCCTGCAGGAGGTCATCCGAACCAAGCAGGTGCCGGTGGAAAAGGCCCGCGAACTGGGCCTGTACGACGAGAACCAGGACCCCTGGTTCAAGGCCCACGGCCGGCCGCCGGAGCAGGTCGAGGTGCCCTACTGGCGCCACGCCCTGATCAGCTTCCCCCACGAGCTGCTGCGCAAGGGGCTGGTGGTGCTGGACACGCCCGGCCTGAACGCCCTGGGCAACGAGCCCGAACTGACCATCAGCATGCTGCCCTCGGCCCAGGCCGTGCTGTTCGTACTGGGCGCCGACACCGGCGTCACCCGCAGCGACCTCGACGTCTGGGAGCACCACGTCCGGGCCACACGGGAGAAACACAGCAAGGGCCTGCTGGTGGTACTGAACAAGATCGACACCCTGTGGGACGAGCTCAAGGAGCCCGCCGCCATCGAGGCCAGCATCGAATCCCAGCGCCAGGCGAGCGCCGAACAGTTGCACGTGCCGGTGCAGCAGGTGTTCCCGGTGTCCGCCCAGAAGGGCCTGCTGGCGCGGGTGCGCAACGACGACGCCCTGCTGCACGCCAGCCGACTCGATTCGCTCGAACGCTTTCTGCTGGACGAGGTGCTGCCGGCCCGCCAGGCCATCGTGCAGGAGAACCTGGCCGGCCAGGTCGGCGGCCTGCTCGAGGAACACATCGGCATCCTCAAGTCGAAGGCGGTGCAGGGCACCCGGCAACTGGCCGAGCTGCGCTCACTGCGCGGCAAGAACGCCGACGTCATCATGCACCTGATGACCAAGTCGCGCGAGGAGCAAGCGGCCTACCTGCGCAACGTGGAGAGCTTCCAGGCCAGCCGTCGGCTGCTGCAGCAGCAGGCACGCAACATGCTCGACGCGCTGAGCATGGACGCCCTGGACCGGCTCATCCACAAGACCCGCGAAGACATGACCCACAGCTGGACCACGGCCGGCCTGAAACGCGGCATGGAAACCTTCTTCGACGGCGCCCGCGACACCATGGAGCAGGTCAGCGCCCAGGCCGAGCAGACGCGCATGCTGATCCGCGCCACCTACCGCAAGTTCCACGAGGAGCACGGCCTTCCCGCCATCACGCCGCGGCAGTTCTCCACCGCCGCCATCAGCGCCGAGCTGGAACGCCTGTACCAGGAGGCCGAGACCTTCCGGCGCAGCCCGATCACCACCATGACCGAGCAGAAGTTCGTCATCAAGAAATTCTTCATCACCCTGGTCAGCCACACCCGCAGCCTGTTCTACAAGGCCAACCAGGACGCCAACGTCTGGCTCAAGGAAGTCATGAATCCGCTGGTCAAGCAGATCAAGGATCACAAGGCGACCATGGAAAAACGCCTGGACACCCTGCGCCGCATCAGCGAGTCACGCGACACGCTGGAAGCCCGCATCCGGGAGCTGACCGCCAGCACCGCCGAACTGCACCGGCAGATCGAGAAGCTGGAAGGCATGCGCGACACCCTCACCGGCGCATCGCCGTCCACCCGGAATGCCCGCGAGAGCAGCGAACAGGAAGAAGCCGTCGTCTGACAGCCTCCCCCTTGCTCCTCCAACCACGCCCCGGTGAGAACCCCGGGACGCCGTTTTGGTCTATAGTTGAACTGACAGCTGCATAAGGAGGAACACCATGCCGAACAAGAAACATGTCCTGTCGACCCTGGCCGGCCTCGTCATCCTGATGCTGGCGGCCCTGGCGCAGGCCGAGAATTCGCAGGATTTCGGTGACTACGTGGTGCATTTCAACGCGCTGAGCACGGACATGCTGCCGGCCAGCGTGACCAAGCAGTACGGGCTCAAGCGAAGCAAGAACCGGGGCATGATCAATATCGCCGTGCTGCGCAAGGTGCTGGGTACCACCGGCAAGCCGGTGCCGGCGAAGGTAACGGCCACGGCCACCAACCTGACCGGCCAGAAGCGTGATATCGGCCTGCGCGAGATACGCGAGGGGACGGCCATCTACTACATCGGGACCTTCCCGGTCAGCCACGAGGAAACGCTGCGCTTTACCGTCGACGTGCAGCCGGAAGGCGAGAAGGACACCTTCGAAGTCAAGTTCAAGCAGCAGTTCTATACGCGCTGAGCACCTGCCACACGAACAGGACGCCGAACAGGATCACCAGCGCACCCGCCAGGGCGCGGGTGCGCCGGTCCTGGATCCAGTGTGACAGGCGCGCCGCCGCCGCTCCCATGGCCAGCAACGCCGGCAGCGTGCCGAGACCGAACCCCAGCATCAGCAGCCCGCCCTGCAGCGGGCTGGCCGTGGACACCGACCAGATCAGCACGCTGTAGACCAGGCCGCAGGGCAGCCAGCCCCACAACAGGCCGAGCAGCAGGGCCTGGCCATGACTGCGCACCGGCAGCAGACGCCGACCGAGCGGCTCGAGCCGCTGCCACACCCGTCCGCCCGCCGCCTCGATCCGCGCCAGGCCGCGCCACCAGCCGCCCAGGTACAGCCCCAGCGCGATCATGAACAGCCCGGCCATCAACTGCAGCCCCAGTTGCGCCAGCCGCAGCCCGGACCAGTGCGCCGCGAACCAGCCCACGCCCCCCATCAGGGCGCCGGCCAGCGTATAGCTCGTGAGCCGGCCGGCGTTGTACGCCAGCAGGTAACCCGCCAACGCCGAACCACGCCGCGACCGCTCCGGCAGACCCAGCGTCAGCGCCCCCACGATGCCACCGCACATGCCGAAGCAATGCACCCCGCCCAGCAACCCGACCAGAAACGCCGACACAAAGGAAACGTCGATCAGCAACCGGATTGTCCTCTGCAACAGGTGGGGTGGATGACCGGGTGCCACCATAACCGTTCGGCGGCCGTCGCTCAAACGTGGTGGAGCGAAGGGATTCGGGGCCATGCGATGGTGAACACCGCGGCGCTGCCCTGGTGGGGTTCGCTGTGCTCACCCCACCCTACGTCTCCAGCCAGTCCCGGAACCTGGTCAGCAGCAGCAGGCCCGGCACCGCCACCAGCGCGCAGAAGGAGAAGAAGCCGAGCCAGCCCATCCACTCGGCCAGGTAGCCGGTCGGTGCCGCCACGATCACCCGGGGAATGCCCATCAGGCTGCTCAGCAGCGCGTACTGGGTGGCGGTGAAGCGGCGGTTGGTGAGGCTGGCCATGAAGGCCACGAACGCCGCCGTGCCCATGCCGGCGCTCAGGTTCTCGAAGGCGATCACGCCGGCCAGCAGCGGCAGGCTGTAGCCGGTCCAGGCCAGCAGCGCGAAACCGGCGGTGGACAGGGCCTGCAGGATGCCGAAGCCCCACAGGGCCCGGTAGATGCCGGTGCGCAGGATCAGGATGCCGCCCAGCACGCTGCCGCCGATGGTGGCCCAGAAGCCGAACAGCTTCACCACCGCGCCGATCTCCGTCATGCTGAAGCCGATGTCCAGGTAGAAGGGTGTCGACATGTGGCTGGCCATGGTGTCGCCCACCTTGTAGAGCAGGATGAACAGCAGCACCAGCACGGCGTGCTGGCGGCTGAAATAATCCACGAACGGCCGGATCACCGCCTCGCGCAGGCTGGTGGGCGTGCCCTCGGCGACCTCGGGCTCCGGCGCGAACACCGTGGTCAGGATGCCCGCGAGCATGAAACCGGCCATAAGGCGGTACACCACCGGGAACGGCAGGAAATCCGCCAGGATCAGGCCGCCGCCCGAGGCCAGCAGCATACCCACCCGGTAGCCGTTGACGTACAGCGAGGCCCCCAGCCCCAGTTCGCGGTCGGCCAGCGCCTCGCGGCGGTAGGCATCGATGACGATGTCCTGGCTGGCGGAGAAGAAGGTCACCAGCAACGCCGCCAGCGCCAGCAGACCCGGATGCTGCGCCGGCTGCATCAGGCTCAGCCCGGCGATGGCCGCCATCAAGGCCACCTGCACCGCCAGCAGCCAGCCCCGCCGCCGCCCCAGCAGCGGCGGCGCGTAACGGTCGGTGAGCGGCGCCCACAGGAATTTCAGCGTGTAGGGCAGCCCCACCAGTGCAAACAACCCGATGGTGCCGAGATCCACCCCCTCCTTCTTCATCCAGGCCTGCAGCACCGACCCGGTCAGCAGTAGCGGCAGACCCGAGGAGAAGCCCATGAGCGAAGCGACCAGCATGCGGCCCGAGAGGACGGTGCGGAGGGTGTCATTCATGGCGGAGGCCATCGCATTTCAAGAGCCGGGCGGGCATTCACAGATCGTAGTCATAATCGATGATCAGCGGCGCATGATCCGAAAACCGCTTGTCCTTGTAGATGCGCGCCGAGCGCACCCGCTCGCCCAGCCGCGGCGTCACCACCTGGTAGTCGATGCGCCAGCCGACGTTCTTCGCCCAGGCCTGGCCCCGGTTCGACCACCAAGTGTACTGGCCCTCGCGCGGATCCACGCGCCGGAAGGCGTCGACGAAACCGGCCGCGCCGAACAACTCGTCCATCCACGCCCGCTCCTCCGGAAGGAAACCCGAATTCTTCTGGTTGCCGCGCCAGTTGCGCAGATCGATGGGGCGGTGGGCGATATTCCAGTCGCCGCAGATCACGTAGTCGCGGCGGCGCCGCCGCAAGCCTTTCAGGTAGGGCATGAAGCGCGCCATCATGTCGAACTTCACCTGCTGCCGCGCCTCGCTGGAGGAGCCCGAATGCAGGTACAGCGACACCACGCTGAGCGGCCCGAAGCGCGCCTCCAGGTAGCGGCCCTCGGCGTCCACGTCCGGCCAGCCCAGCCCCGCCACCACCCGGTCGGGGCGGTGGCGGCTGTAGATGGCCACGCCGCTGTAACCCTTTTTCTCGGCATCGTGGAAGAACACGTGCCAGCCGCGCGGGTGGAAGATCCGGTCGGTGAGCTGGTGGGCCTGGGCCCTGGTCTCCTGCAGGCAGACCACGTCGGCGCGCTGGCGTGTCATCCAGGCGAAGAAGCCCTTGCGGGCCGCCGAGCGGATGCCGTTGACGTTGACGGTGACGATACGCATGGATTCTCCTGCTGTCCGGCCCCGTGTATCATACCGGCCTTTCGACACCGGCAGGCGCCCATTCATGAAGGACTATCAGCGCGAGTTCCTGGATTTCGCCATCGAGGCGGGGGTATTGCGGTTCGGCGAGTTCACCCTGAAATCGGGCCGGGTCAGCCCCTACTTCTTCAACGCCGGGCTGTTCAACACCGGCGCCCACCTGGCCCGGCTGGGGCGTTTCTACGCCGCCGCCATCCAGGCGGCCGACATCGACTTCGACGTGCTGTTCGGCCCCGCCTACAAGGGCATTCCGCTGGCCACCGCCGCCGCCATCGCCCTCTACGACCGGCACGGGCGCGACCTGCCCTGGTGCTTCAACCGCAAGGAAGCCAAGGACCACGGCGAGGGTGGCAACCTGGTGGGTGCACCGCTCGCGGGCGGGGTGCTGATCGTCGACGACGTCATCACCGCCGGCACCGCCATCCGGGAATCGCTGGAGATCATCGAGGCGGCCGGCGCCCGTGCGGCCGGGGTGGTGATCGCCCTGGACCGCCAGGAGCGCGGCCGGGGCGAACGTTCCGCCATTCAGGAAGTGGAGGACGAGCTGGGCATCGGCGTGGTCAGCATCGTCACCCTGGCCGACCTTCAGGACTACCTGCAGGACCGCCCGGAACTGGGGCCGGCCCTGGCCGCCATTTCGGAATACCGGGAACGCTACGGCGTCTGACCGGGTTCAGCGCAGGCCCTTCTTCCTGTAAGCCGTGCGCGACTCGTTGAGCCGCTTGCGCATCAGGTTCATGGCTTCCAGGTAGGGCACGGTACCGTTCTTGCGAATCACCTTGCGGCCCGCGTCGCTGTCCGCGAACTTGATGAAATCCTTCACCTCGTCGACGTGTGGACCGTCCGGGTTGTAGATCAGGTACAGCGGCCGGTACAGCAGGTACTTGCCGGTCTTGACATTCTCGTAGGTGGGCGACCTGCCTTCCAGCTTGAGAATCTTCACGTCACGCTTGCGGCCGCTGCTGATGCCGGTGATGGCGATGGCATCGGGGTCCGCCACCACCGCCTTCTCCAGCGGCCCGGAGGAATCGAACACCTGGTCGCCAGCGAAGTCCTGATCGTAGTTGGAGAATACCAGCTTGCGGATGGTGCGGCCGACACCGGAGATCTTGCCTTTGCGTATGAACAGCTTGACCGGCCGGTCGGGGCCGCCCAGTTCACGCCAGTTGCGGATCTCGCCCAGGTACAACCGGCGCAGATCCTCCAGCGAGATGTCGTCCACGGGATTGTCCTTGTGCACGATCACGGCCAGCGCGTCCCAGGCCACCGGCACCATGACGGCGGCCTTCTCCTCCGGGATGCCGAAGATGCGCTGCCGGCAGCTGCCACCGATATCCGCCGTGTTGGCGGATACCTCGCGGATGCCGCGGGTGGCCCCGCCGCCCTGGATGTCGATCCTGACACCGGTGCGGGCCTCGTAGGCCCTGGCCAGCGCGGTCAGGTAGGCTTTCTTGGAAATGCCGCAGCCGACCCAGCGCAGGGCCTTGGCATCGGCGGCCGAATCCTCCGCGGCCATGGCCGGCGGCATGCCGGCCAGCAGGCACAACCAGGCCGCCAGCAAGACGATCTTCCCCATTGGATATCCCCCCAGCAACCCGTCAAACAGTATGACTCCTCCCGGTTCTACGGAGCCTCATGGGACTAGCGGCGCGGCGGCCGGCTTCTTTAGCGGCCGCCGCGTCAGCCGACGATGAGCGCGGCGCCCACCAGCAGGGTGATGAGCTCGTAACCGCGCTTGATCCAGCGGTTGCCCTGGCGGATCGCCAGATGGGCCCCGGCGTAGCCGCCCAGCAACGAGCCGAGCAGCAGCGCCGGCAGCCAGCTCCAGCGGATCTCCGACAGCAGCCCCAGGGTGAGGGCACCGGCACCATTCCAGAACAGGCCGACCAGGATCAGGGTGTAGGCCACCGCCCGCCGGTAGTCGAGCCCGAACCAGCGCACCAGCCACAGGGTTACGAACAGGCCGGTGCCGGATGTCAGTGAACCGTTGAGAATCCCGATCCCGAACAGCACCCCGGCGCCGGTGAGCAGCCCCCGGGTATCGCGATGACTGGCCGTGACCTGTTGCCCCAGCCGCGGCCTGAAGACGGAATAGACGCCCAGCCCCGCCGTCAGCAGGCCCAGCGCCACCTCGGCGGCCCGCCCCGGCACGTCGATGATGAGATGCGCGCCCACTACCACGCCCGGGACACCCGCCACCAGCATGACCGCGGCGAAGCGAGCATCCAGGCTGCGCTCTCTCAAGTGGCGCAGCGTGGCGCCGATACCCAGTGCGACGCTGGCGACCTTGTGCGTGGCCAGTGCCACCGCGAAAGGCAGGCCGAGAAAGATCAGTGCCGGCAACTGGATGAGCCCGGCGCCGCCCCCGGAAAAGGCCGAAAACAGGTTGGCCAGCAGCGAAATGAGGAACAGGACCAGATGTTCCACATAGTTCATGATGTAATCGTCATCCGTCGAGTTGCAGCAGGTAGCACATGAGAAGCCCATTCCGATCCAAGATACTGATCCCCTGCATGCTGGCCCTTGGCCTGGCATCGGCGCAGCCCCCCGCCCTGGGCGGCAAGCTGTACAAGTGGGTCGACGAGAACGGCCACGTACGCTATGGAGACCACATTCCCCCGCAGTATGCCAAACAGCAGCGGGAAAGGTTGAACGAGCGCGGCATCGTGGTCGAGACCAAGGCAGCCGCCAAGACACCCGAGCAGATCGCCGAGGAACGCCGCCAGGCGCGGCTGGCCGCCGAGAAGAAGCGCCGCGAGGAGGAAGCGGCCGCCCGTGACCGCATCCTGCTCGACACCTTCACCAACGAAGACGAAATGGTCATGACCCGCGACGGCAAGATCGAAGCCGTAGAAGCCATCATCCGCGTTACCCACGGCCGCATCGACAGCCTGCGCCAGCGCCTGGCCAACGCCACCCGGCGGGCTGCCAATATCGAGCGTGCCGGCAAGCCGGTCCCCGAAAAGCTGCGCAAACAGATCAACGAATCGCGCAAGCAGATCAGCCAGAATCTCGCATTCATCGAGCGCAAGAAGGTGGAGCAGGAGCAGATCCGGCACCAGTTCGAACGGGACATCAAGCGTTTCCGCGAGCTGAAGGAGGCCGAGGCCAAGGCCAGGGCCGAGGCGGAAGCCAAGGCCCGCGCCGCCAACCCTTGAAGAACCGTCACCCCCGAACACCCCCCGTGGGATGCGGGGCTCAGGCCTGGATCAGCGTGCCCACGCCCTCGTCGGTGAACAGCTCCACCAGCACCGAGTGCGCCACCCGCCCGTCGACGATGTGCGCCGCGCGCACGCCGGCCTGCACGGCCGACAGGGCGCAGCGGATCTTGGGCAGCATGCCACCGTGGATGGTGCCGTCCTCGATCAGCCGGTCCACGTCGCGGGTGCCGAGCCCGGTCAGCAGCCTGCCCTCCTTGTCCAGCAGGCCCGGCGTGTTGGTCAGCAGCATCAGCTTCTCGGCGCCCAGGACCTCGGCCAGGCAACCGGCCACCAGATCGGCATTGATGTTGTAGGAGCGCCCGTCCTCACCCACTCCGATGGGCGCGATGACGGGAATGAAACCACCGGAGACCAGCATATCGACCACCGAGGCGTCGATGCTGGCGACCTCGCCGACATGACCGATGTCGATGATCTCCGGTTCCTCGAGCTCCGGACTGCCGCGCCGGAGGGTGAGCTTGCGGGCGCGGATGAGATCGCCGTCCTTGCCGGTCAGGCCCACCGCCCTGCCGCCTTGGCGGGTGATCAGGTTGACGATCTCCTTGTTGACCAGTCCGCCCAGCACCATTTCCACCACGTCCATGGTCTCGCTGTCGGTGACCCGCATGCCCTCCACGAAGGTGCTCTCCTTGCCCACCTTCTCCAGCACCCGGCCGATCTGCGGCCCGCCGCCGTGCACCACCACGGGGTTGATGCCGACGGTCCGCATGAGCACGATGTCGCGCGCGAAGCCGCTCTTGAGCGCCTCGTCCACCATGGCGTTGCCGCCGAACTTGACCACCACGGTCTTGCCGCGGAAACGGCGGATGTACGGCAGGGCTTCGCTCAGCACCTGCGCGACGCGGGTGGCGGCTTTCTGGTCGAGGCTCATGACAGGACTCGCTTCATTGGGTACGGGCGATTATTCCATACCCGTCCCCAAAAAACGAAGCGTAGCGAACCCCACCGGGCCACATGCCGGTGGACAGCTCTCGCAAGATCCAACACAGAGAAAAGGAAGAATGAAACAGAAGGCCTTCGCGCACCTCTGCGTTCTTCGCGCCTTTGCGCCAGGTTTTGAACAACCCCTCCAGGAAGGCCCTCCCTAGAACGGCAGGGCCAGCTCCGGATTCACCTGCAGCATCACGCGACGGAATTCCTCCTGGATGCGGTGCAGCGCCAGTTCGTCGTCGGCCTCGAAGCGCAGCACCAGGCAGGGGGTGGTGTTGGAGGCGCGCACCAGGCCCCAGCCGTGGTCGAACTCCGCCCGCAGGCCGTCGATGGTCGCCACCTGGGCGCCCTCGAAGTGGGCGCTGTTCAGGAGCTTCTCCATGAACGCCGCCGGTTCGCCCTCGGCCATGGCCACGTTCAGCTCCGGCGTGTTGATGCTGTCCGGCAGTTCCGCGAACACCTCGCTGGAACTGCGGTGGTCGTTGGCCAGGATCTCCAGCAGGCGCGCCGCCGAATAGAGCGCATCGTCGAAGCCGTACCAGCGCTCCTTGAAGAAGATGTGGCCGCTCATTTCGCCGGCCAGCAGGGCGCCGGTCTCCTTCATCTTGGCCTTGACCAGGGAATGGCCTGTGCACCACATCAGCGGCTCGCCGCCATGCTCGGAAATGATGCCGGCCAGATGCCGCGAGCATTTCACGTCATAGATGATCTGCGCGCCCGGGTTGCGCGACAGCACGTCCATGGCGAACAACATCATCAGGCGGTCGGGCCAGATGATTTCGCCTTCCGAGGTCACTACACCGAGGCGGTCACCGTCGCCATCGAAGGCCAGGCCCAGGTCGGCGCCCTGCTCGCGCACCGCGGCGATGAGCGGCGCCAGGTTGTCGGGCTTGCTGGGATCCGGGTGATGATTGGGAAAGTTGCCGTCCACCTCGCAGAACAGCTCCACCACCTCGCAGCCGAGTTCCTTGAGCAGCTGCGGCGCCGCCACGCCGGCCACGCCATTGCCGCAGTCCACCACCACCTTCAGCGGCCGCGCCACCTGTACGTCGGACTTGATGCGCTCCAGGTAGTCGGGCAGCACGTCGATGGTCTCCACCGAACCGTCGCCGGTCAGCAGGTCGCCCTCCTCGATGCGCCGGTGCAGGTCCTGGATGGCGTCGCTGGCCAGGGTCTCGCCGCCGAGTACGATCTTCAGGCCGTTGTACTCGGGCGGATTGTGGCTGCCGGTGACCATGACCCCGGAATTGGCACCCAGGTACTGGGCGGCGAAATAGAGCACCGGTGTCGGCACCTGGCCGATGTCCTTGACGTCGCGGCCGGTCGAGCGCAGACCGCGGATCAGGGCGTCGGCCAGGTCCGGCCCCGATAGCCGGCCGTCGCGCCCCACCACGACGGTCTGCTCACCGCGGTAGTAGGCCTCGCTGCCGATGGCGCGGCCGATCTCGAACACCACCTCGGGGGTCAGGCTCTGTTCCACCACGCCGCGGATGTCGTAGGCGCGGAAGATGCCGGGGTCGATCCGCGACTCGTCGACCTGCACCTTCTCGATATCCAGGGCATCCTGGTCGAACAGCAGGTCGGCCTCGACCTCGTCGACCACCGGCGCGGCTTCCCGGTCGCCACCACCGGCCTGTACCGCCACCGGGCGGGCGGCGCCGACGCTCGCCGTGCGGGCCATGAGTTCCACCGTGTCGTGCAACTCGGCGAGTCTGGCCGCGTACTCGCCCTTGCGGCCGTCGCGCATGTCCTTGACGATGGCCAGCAGGGTAGCCTGGTCGCGGCGCAGCGCCGCGGCGATGCGCCGGTAGAGCAGCAATGCCGCCACCAGGATCAGCAGCACCGCCGCACCCAGCGCCGCCAGCGTGCCGGTCAGCAGGCTGCCGGCGCCGGCGGCCGCCGGCGGCCAGTAGGTCACCCGCCAGCGGCTGCCGGGAATGCTGGCCGTACCCGCCGGCGCGCCCTGTTTCAGCGCGGCGTCACCGCGCGAATCGACCACCAGGGTGGACTGCTGCAATTCCGCATAACCCGGCACCCCGGGCGCAGTCAGCAGCCGGTGCAGGGGCTGCATGGAGAAACTCACCATGAGATGGCCGACGATGTGCTTGCCGGAGCGGTCCAGCACCCGGCGCACCAGGTTGACGTGCTGCTGCGGGGTACCCGCGCCGTGTACTTCCAGCGGCGGCGGGGTCTCCTTGGTCTCGGCCTGGCGGATCATGTCCACCGCAGCGAACGTGATGGGCGGCGACGCGGAGAGATCTTCCTTGTCCAGGCCCGGCTGCAGCAGCCGGATCCGGATGGCGTCCGGAAACAGGTAACCGAGCGCAGCGGCCTTTTTCTCCGCCTCGCGCCGGTCACCGCGCTCCAGTATGTCGGCGACGACCGGATCCTTGGCCACCATTTCCGCCGTCGTCACCTGCTGCTGCACCCACTGGGTCAAGCCGCTGGCGAACAACCCGGCGGCCAGTTCGGCGCGCTGGTGCTCGCTGTCCTCGATCTGGGTGCGGGCCTGCAGGTACAGGAAGGCGGCCAGCAGCAGCGCCGGCAACAGCGCCACCACGACCAGCGTCACGAACAGGTTGCGCAGGCTCACCCCGCCGGTCGGGGCCGCCTGGCTCCGACCGGCGGTCTTGCCGGTGGCCGTGCTGGATTTGCCGGGCTTGCCGGACTTGGCGGACTTGCCGCTTCGGAACGGTAATTTCATGTAGGTCCCTGGTCCTTAGGGTCGTCTTGTTGTCAGGCGCGCCCGGTATGGCCGAAACCACCGGTCCCTCGCCTGGTATCGGCAAATTCCTCGACAACTTCAAAACCGGCCCGCACCACGGGAACGAGCACCATCTGGGCGATGCGCTCGCCCGGCTCGATGCGAAAAGGCGCCGTGCTGCGGTTCCAGCAGGACACGTAGAGCTGGCCCTGGTAGTCGGAGTCGATCAGGCCGACCAGGTTGCCCAGCACGATGCCGTGCTTGTGGCCCAGCCCGGAGCGTGGCAGCAGCACCGCCGCCAGACCCGGGTCGGCGATGTGCATGGCCAGGCCGGTGGGCAGCAGCTCGGTCGCGCCGGGCGCCAGTTCCAGGGGCGCGTCCAGGCAGGCGCGCAGGTCCATGCCCGCCGAACCCTCGGTGGCGTAGTCGGGCAGCGGGAAGTCGCGGCCAAGGCGGGGGTCGAGAATCTTAAGCTGTATGGTCTGCATGGTCGTCGCCTTGCGGAGGGTGGGCCAGACCGGCGCGGTAACGCGCCGCGATGTGTTCGATGAGCAAGCGCGCCAGGCGCGGCTTGGGAGCCCGGGCCAGGCGGGCGTCGCCACCTTCCCAGAACAGGTGCAGTTCGTTGTCGTCGGCTTCGAAACCCAGCCCCCGGCCGACGCGGTTGGCGGCCACCAGGTCGAGCGACTTGGCCAGGCGCTTCTTGCGCGCATGCCGCTCCAGGTCGGCGGTCTCGGCCGCGAAGCCGACGCAGAACGGCCGCTGCGGCAGGCGCGAGACGGTGGCCAGGATGTCGGGGGCAGGTTCCAGCCGCAGCGTCAGGGGCTGGACGGTCTTCTTGATCTTGTCGGCGGCGGCCGCCTGCGGACGGTAGTCCGCGACCGCGGCGGCGGCCACGAAGATGTCGGTGTCGGCGACCCGTTCGAGCACGGCGTCGAGCATCTCGGCGGCCGACTCGACCATCACCCGCTCCACCCGCGGCGGACAGGGCAGCGCCACCGGCCCGCTGACAAGCTGCACGCGGGCGCCGGCCTCGGCGGCGGCGGCAGCCACCGCGTAGCCCATCTTGCCGGAGCTGCGGTTGCCCATGAATCTGACCGGGTCGATGGCTTCCCGCGTCGGACCGGCCGTCACCAGGACCTTCAGCCCGGCCAGCGCCCCGCTCTCGAAAGAGGCCGACAACGCCGCCAGCAGCGCCTCCGGCTCCAGCATGCGCCCCGGCCCCGTATCCCCGCAGGCCTGCTCGCCCTCGGCCGGCCCCAGCAGCCGGACGCCGCGCGAACGCAGCGTCTCGACGTTGTCACGGGTGGCGGCATGCCGCCACATGGCCTGGTTCATGGCCGGCGCCAGGTACAGGGGGGCGGTGGTCGCCAGGCACAGGGCCGACAACAGGTCGTCGGCGCGCCCCTGCGCCAGCCGCGCCAGGGTGTCGGCGGTGGCCGGCGCCACCAGCACCCGGTCGGCCCAGCGCGCCAGCTCGATATGCCCCATGGCCGCCCCGGCCTCGTCCCAGCGGCTGTATACCGGCTGACCGGACAGCGCCTGCAGCGTCAGGGGGGTGATGAAATCGGCCGCCGCGGCCGTCATGACCACCCGCACCTCGGCGCCGGCGCGGCGCAGCAGGCGCGTGAGTTCGGCGCTCTTGTAGGCGGCGATGCCGCCGGTCACGCCGAGCAGGATGCGCTTGTTCGCCAGGGAATTCATCGCCGGGCAGTTTACCAGAATGGCGGGAGGCGGGTAGCGGCCGGCGACGCAGAGATCGCCGAATCTGCTGGCGCCCCGGGCGATTATCGTCGATGATTAGCGCACCCCTGCAGGGGCGGCCTCCGGCCGCGAACGGTGGCGACCACCGAATCCCCCCCGGCTGCGCCGGGATCGCGGGCGAGCCCGCTCCTGCGGGGTGGCATGCCCGGCCGGGGTGGCTGCCTGCAGGAGCGGCCTCCGGCCGCGAACGGTGGCGGCCACCGAACCGCCCCCCGGCTGTGCCGGGATCGCGGGCGAGCCCGCTCCTACAAGGAGGTAGATCATGGCCATAACGGACTGGCCGGCCTGTGAGCGGCCGCGGGAGAAACTGCTGCAACGGGGTGCGCAGGCGCTGTCGGACGCGGAGCTGCTGGCCATCTTTCTGCGCACCGGCGTCGCCGGACGCTCGGCGGTCGACCTGGCGCGCGAGCTGCTGGCGCGTTTCGGCGGGCTGCGCCGGCTGCTGGAGGCGGACCGGCAGGGCTTCTGCAGCCAGCACGGCCTGGGCGCGGCCAAGTACGCCCAGCTCCAGGCCGTGCTGGAGATGGCGCGACGCCACCTGCTGGAGGGCCTGCAGCGCGGCGACGCCCTGAGCAGCCCGGCCGACACCCGCCGTTACCTGACGGCGCGCCTGCGCGGCCATCCCCGGGAGGTGTTCACCTGCCTGTTCCTGGACAGCCGCCACCGGGTGATCGCCTGCGAGGATCTGTTCCACGGCACCATCGACGGCGCCAGCGTGCACCCGCGCGAGGTGCTGCGGCGTTGCCTGCAGCACAACGCCGCCGCCGTCATCCTGGCCCACAACCACCCCTCCGGCGTCGCCGAGCCCAGCGCCGCCGACCGGCGCCTGACGCAGCGCCTGCGCGAGGCGCTGGCGCTGATCGACGTGCGGGTGCTGGACCACCTGGTGATCGGGGACGGCGAGGCGGTCTCGTTCGCCGAGCGGGGCCTGATCTGAGCAGGCGCCTTGTCGCGGCGCGGTGATTCTGGTATAAAACGCGGTTCCTGTCGCCGGGAACATCGGCGATGAACCGGATTTTTCGAGGAAGGCACCATGTCCAGAGTCTGTCAGGTCACGGGCAAGCGGCCGGTCACCGGCAACAACGTTTCCCACGCCAACAACAAAACCCGCCGCCGGTTCCTGCCGAACCTGCACAGCCACCGCTTCTGGGTGGAGAGCGAGAACCGCTGGGTGCGCCTGCGCGTCTCTTCCAAGGGCATGCGCATCATCGACAAGAAGGGCATCGACACCGTCCTGGCCGAGATGCGCGCCCGCGGCGAAAAGGTCTGAGGAGTACCGACCCATGCGTGACAAGATCAAGCTCGTTTCCAGCGCCGGCACCGGCCACTACTACACCACCACCAAGAACAAGCGCACCATGCCGGACAAGCTCGAACTCAAGAAGTACGACCCGGTGGTGCGCAAGCACGTGGTCTACAAGGAAGCCAAGATCAAGTAGGCGGCCTTGCCCCCGACATGAAAAAGCCCGGCCTGGCCGGGCTTTTTCATGTCGGGGGCAAGGCCCTTCTCAGGCGGGTTGCAGGCTGTAGGCCTTGAGACGGCGCGAGAAGTCCTCCAGCGCCTGCACGCCGGTGGCCTCGGCGCGCGCGCACCAGTCCTGCAGCGCCTGCAGCAGGGCCTCGTGGCTGGCCGCCGACTTCTCCCAGATGGCCTGCAACTGCTCGCGGTACTGGTAGGCCGTGCGCAGGGCGGCAAAACGCTCCAGCACCGATTCCAGCAGGCCGCGGGCATCCGCGTCCATGCGACGCCGGTCGCGCACCAGCAGCTTGCCGGTCTGCTGCAGTATGTTGCGGCAGGAGCGGCTGGTACGGTACATCTCCTGGCGCAGCACCGGCATCAGTACGAAACGCCCGTAGTCGGTCATGACGTGCAGGCGGTTGGTGAACACCGCCCTTACCGTGTCCATGTCCAGGCTCTGCTTGCCGCTGTCCAGGAAGGGCACCGGCGCCACCTTCTTGACCCGCGCCAGGCCGAGCGCCTGCAGCACACGGATATAGCCCCAGCCCAGGTCGAACTCCCAGGGCCGCACGGAGAACCTGGCCGAACTGGCGAAGGCGTGGTGGTTGTTGTGCAGCTCCTCGCCGCCGACCAGCAGGCCCAGCATGCTGATATTGGTCGAGGCGTCCGCGGTCTCGAAGTTGCGGTAGCCCCACCAGTGGCCGAGGCCGTTGATGACGCCGGCCGCCCACACCGGGATCCACAGCATCTGCACGCCCCAGATGGCCACGCCGGCGAAACCGAACAACAGGAAGTCGACGATCAGCATGAGGGAGACGCCGAGCATGGGGAAACGCGCATACAGCCTGCGCTCCAGCCAGTCGTCGGGGGTGTTGTGGCCGTAGCGCGCCACGGTCTCCGGATTCTCCGCCTCGGCGCGGTACAGTTCGGCGCCGCGCAGCAGCACGGTACGGATACCGCGCGTCTGCGGGCTGTGCGGGTCGTCCGGGGTCTCGCAGCGGGCGTGGTGCTTGCGGTGGATGGACACCCATTCGCGCGTCACCATGCCGGTGGTCAGCCACAGCCAGAAGCGGAAGAAGTGGGACACGGCGGGATGCAGGTCGAGGGCGCGGTGCGCCTGGTGTCGATGCAGGAACAGGGTGACGGAGACGATGGTGACATGCGTCAGCCCCAGCGCGACCAGAACGTAGCCCCACCAGGGCAGGTTCAGCATCCCTTCATACCAGGATGCCGGGAAAAAAAAGTTGTTCATCAAAACTCCGTATACCAATGGATTGATGTATTCTACCACAGTCGGGCCGCCGGCCCGCCGACGGCATTGCGACCAGACCGGCCTCGCGCGAAAAACATTCAACGAATCAGCCTGTTGGCCACAGCGACAAGGAACTCGCCCGGCACACCGCAAAGCGCCACGCCATGAACGACAGGGATATCGACATCTACATCGGGCGCCAGCCCATCTACGACCGGCAGCTCGACGTCTACGCCTACGAGTTGCTGTTCCGCAGTGGCAGGCACAACATCGCCGAGGTCGTGGACGGTGACGAGGCGACCTCCCAGGTCATCGTCAACACCTTCATGGAGATCGGCCTCAACAACATCGTCGGGGACCGGCTGGCCTTCATCAACCTCACGCGCGCCTTCGTCACCGACCGTTATGCCGTCTCCCTGCCAAAGGACCGCGTGGTGCTGGAAGTGCTGGAGGACATCGAGCCCGACAGCGAGGTGATCGCCGGCGTGCGCAAGCTGGCCGCGCAGGGCTATCGCATTGCCCTGGATGACTTCATCTACAACGAAGCCCTGCAGCCGCTGGTCGAACTGGCCGACATCATCAAGATCGACGTCATGGCGCTGGATGCCGGCGGGATACGCGCGCACGTCGAGCAACTGCGCCGCCACCCGGTCCGGCTGCTGGCGGAGAAGGTCGAGACCCGCCAGGCTTTCGACCAGTGCGTGGAACTGGGCTTCGACTACTTCCAGGGCTACTACTTCTCCCAGCCCAAGATCATTCGCGGCCAGCGCCTGCCCAACAACCGCGTCACCGTGCTGCGGCTGCTGGCGCGCCTGCAGGACCCGGCACTCGGCCCGCGCGAGGTGGAAGAACTCATCAGCCGCGACGTCGGCTTCAGCTACCGTATCCTCAAGTACGTCAATTCGGCAGCCTTCGCCCTGCCGCGCAGGATCGAGTCCGTCCGCGAAGCGGTGGTCTATGTCGGCCTGCAGACGGTGCGCCACATGGCCATGCTGCTGGCCATGTCCCAGCTCGACGACAAGCCCGTCGAACTCGTCACCACCGCCCTGGTGCGGGGCCGCATGGCGGAGCTCCTGGCCATGCGCCTGGACCAGCCGCAGCCGGAATCCTTCTTCACCGTCGGCCTGTTCTCCATCCTCGACGCGCTGATGGACAACAGCATGGAGGAGATCCTCACCCAGCTCCCACTGGCCGACCACATCGCTGCCGCGCTGCTGGAGCACAGCGGCATCCACGGCCGCATCCTCGACTGCGTGCTCGCCTACGAGCGGGGCGAGTGGGAGAAAATAAGCTGTAACACGCTGACTATGAAGGATATCCGGAGCTGCTACCTGGAAGCGCTGGCCTGGAGCGGGCAGATTCAGCGCGAACTCCTGCACGGATGACGCATTGTTTGATTTAAATCAAGGAATGACCCCGGCCGCACGGGTAACCTGATCCGCGGTTGGACTAGTGATGGGGATGAGCAGGACCGGCGGGTAGCAGCGCCCCCTGCTCCGGGTACCCCCACCATTCCGTCTTCCCTTCCCGTCCTTGCCCCGCCCTGGATAATCCGGGCGGGGTTTTTTATGGGCGAGTTACGCCTCCGCCACCGCCTTGGTATGATCCGCGCAACCCGCCGGACCCGCAAGGCTGCAAGACGTGACCGAAACGCCACTCGCCGACACCCTGGCCGCCGTCGACCTCGGCTCCAACAGCTTCCACATGATCGTGGCCCGTGAACAGGGCGGCCAGTTGCGCATTCTGGACCGGCTGCGCGAACCGGTGCGGCTGGCGGCCGGACTGCGCGAGGACCACAGCCTGGATCCCGCCGTGGCGCGGCGCGCCGTCGACTGCCTGGCGCGCTTCGGGCAGCGCATCCGCGACCTGCAGCCGCACAACGTACGCGCCGTCGGCACCAACACCCTGCGCAAGGCCCAGGCCGGCGGCGGTTTCCTGCGCGAGGCCCAGGCGGCGCTGGGCCACCCCATCGAGATCATCTCCGGTATCGAGGAGGCGCGCCTCATCCACCTGGGCGTGGCCCACAGCCTGCCCGACCCCGGCGGCCGCCGGCTGGTGGTCGACATCGGCGGCGGCAGCACCGAACTCATCATCGGCGAAGGCTACCGGCCGCTGATGCTGGAGAGCCTGTACATGGGCTGCGTCAGCATGAGCCGGCGCTTCTTCGCCGACGGCAGCGTCACCAAGGCGGCCATGCGCGAGGCGATACTGGCCGCGCGGCTGGAACTGCAGCCCGTGCAACGCGCCTACCGCGAGGCCGGCTGGAGCCAGGCCACCGGTTCCTCCGGCACCATCCGCGCGGTGCGCGACATCGTGCTGGAGACCGGCTGGAGCGACAACGGCATCACCGCCGACGCCCTCAAGCGCCTGCGCGCCAGCCTGGTCGAGGCGGGCCACACCGACCGCATCGCCTTCGAAGGCCTGGGCAACGACCGCCGGCCGGTGCTGCCGGGCGGCGTCGCCATCCTCAGCGCCGTGTTCCAGGCGCTGCGGATCAAGCGCATGCTGCATTCCAGCGGCGCGCTGCGCGAAGGGCTGCTCTACGACCTGCTCGGGCGCATCCACCACGAGGACATCCGCGAGGAGACCGTCCGCTCGCTGGCCCGCCGCTACCAGTGCGACGAGGCGCAGTCGCGGCGCATCGAGTCGACCGCCATGCTGCTGCTGGAGCAGGTGGCGGACGACTGGAAGCTGCGCCGCGGGGACGCCGGCCAGTGGCTGCGCTGGGCGGCGCTCAGTCACGAGACCGGCCTGGTCATCGCCCACAACCAGTACCACCGGCACGGCGCCTACCTGATCGAACACTCCGACCTGCCCGGCTTCTCGCTGCGCGACCAGCGCCTGTTGGCCACCCTGGTGCGCACCCACCGGCGCAAGCTCAAGAGCGCGATGCTGGACCTGCTGCCGGAATCCATGCACCAGACCACCCTGCGGCTGGCCACCCTGCTGCGGCTGGCGGTACTGCTGCACCGCGACCGCGCGGCCCACGAGCTGGGCGGCCTGCGCGTACGCTGCAAGAACGAGCGCATCACCCTCGCCTTCCCGCCCGGCTGGCTGGACGATCACGCCCTGACGCGGGCGGACCTGGACCAGGAGAGGAAATACCTCAAGGCGGTCGGCATCCGGCTGTCATACGGCTGAACGCGCCGGCTGGCCCCGGAGGATCGGCGGCTTCCCTGTAGGAGCGGGCTTGCCCGCGATTTGGACACAACCAGACCCAGACACCCAGTGCCCCCAAATCGCGGGCAAGCCCGCTCCTGCACGGCGGTCGTCAGGACAGCAGCGGTTCCAGCAGCGTGCGTTGCGCGCTGCGCGGTTTCTGCCGCGGGCCGGGGCGGCGGCGCTTGTAGCTGCCGTCGCGTTGCAGGACCCAGGCCTCGCAGTTGTCCGACAGGTACAGTTCCAGCCCTTCCCTGAGGATGCGCTGGCGCAGTTTCTTGTTCTCCACCGGGAAGGCGATCTCCACGCGGCGAAAGAAATTGCGGTCCATCCAGTCGGCGCTGGACAGGTAGATCTCATGGTCGCCGCCATTGTGGAAATAGAACACGCGGGTGTGCTCCAGGAAACGGCCGACGATGGAACGCACGCGGATGTTGTCCGACACCCCCGGCACACCCGGCCGCAGACAGCAGATGCCGCGGATGATGAGGTCGATCTTCACACCCGCCTGCGAGGCCTGGTACAGGGCGCGGATGATCTGCGGCTCGATGAGCGCATTGCACTTGACGATGATGCGCGCCTTGCCGCCGTCGCGCGCCACCTGTGCCTCGCGGTCGATCTTGCCGATCAACCCCTTGTGCAGGGTGAAAGGCGACTGCATCATCTTGCGAAGCTGCTTGACCTTGCCGAGACTGGTGAGCAGCTGGAACACGCGCTGGGCATCCTGGCCCAGCGCCGTGTTGCAGGTCAGCAGGCCGTAGTCCGTGTACAGACGCGCGGTGCGTGCGTGGTAGTTTCCAGTGCCGAGGTGCACGTAATGGCGCAGCCGCCGCGCTTCGCGGCGCGTCACCAACAGCATCTTGGCGTGGGTCTTGTATCCCACCACGCCGTACACCACGTGGGCGCCGGCTTCCTGCAGGCGGGTGGCGAGCTGTATGTTGGCCTCCTCGTCGAAACGCGCGCGCAGTTCGATCACCACCGTCACCTCCTTGCCGGCGCGCGCAGCGTCCACCAGGGCGTTGACGATGGCCGAGTCCGGCCCGGTGCGGTACAGGGTCTGCTTGATGGCGAGCACGCCGGGATCGGCGGCCGCCTGGCGCAGCAGGTCGATGACCGGCAGGAAGGAATCGAAGGGATGGTGCAACAGGATGTCGCCGGCGCGGATGGCCTCGAAAATGTTCTGGTCCGGCGCCAGGCCGGCCGGCCGCCGCGGCGTGAAGGGCGGGTATTTCAGGTCCGGCCGGTCGACCAGGTCGTAGATCGCCAGCAAGCGGTTGAGATTGACCGGGCCGTTGTCCTGGTACAGGTCGTCCTCCGTGAGATGGAACTTGGCGAGCAGGAAATCCGCCATTTCGCGCGGGCAGTTGTCGGCCACCTCCAGCCGCACCACGTCGCCGTAGCGGCGCGACAGCAATTCGCCCTCGACGGCGTGCAGCAGGTCGTCGATCTCTTCCTCGTCCACGAACAGGTCGCTGTTGCGCGTCACGCGGAACTGGTAGCAGCCGGTCACGTCCATGCCGGGGAACAGGTCGCCGACGTGTTCGTGGATGATGGAGGACAGGAACACGAAATCGTAGGGTCCGTCGCTGCATTCGTCCGGCAGGTGCACCAGCCGCGGCAGCGAGCGCGGCGCCTGCACGATGGCGATGCCGCTGGAACGCCCGAAGGCGTCCTTGCCCTTCAGAGACACGATGAAGTTGAGGCTCTTGTTGAGGATGCGCGGGAAGGGGTGGGCCGGGTCCAGGCCCAGCGGGCTGAGCACCGGCAGCAGTTCCTGGTTGAAGAAGGTGCGCAGCCACTCCGCCTGCCGCTCGCTCCACTGGGTACGGCGCACGAAACGGATGTTCTCCTCCGCCAGGGCGGGAATCAGTTCCTCGTTGAGCACCCGGTACTGGTCGTCGACCAGCGTGTGCGCCTGAACGCTCACCTGGCTCATGACTTCCTGCGGGGAAAAGTTGTCGGGACCGGCCTGTACCGACCCGGAGGCGATCTTCTGCTTCAGCCCCGCCACCCGGATCTCGAAGAACTCGTCCAGGTTGGTGCTGGAGATGCACAGGAACTTGAGCCGCTCCAGCAGCGGCGTATCCGTATCGCGGGCCTGCTCCAGCACGCGCTTGTTGAACTGCAGCAGACTCAGTTCGCGGTTGATGTAGAGCTCGGGCTGGGAGAGGCTGGGGGCATCCATTTCTTCGTCTCGCAAACAGGTCCGGCGCGTGGACCGCTGCCTTCACTATAACAAAACACCCGATGTCCTACCCTGGCCGCCCGACGCGGGATGGCACAGGAGCGGCGCGGCAGACACCCCGCCCCACACCGCCGGCCGGCTGTTTCCCCGTCACCCCCGCGACCGCTCCAGCAGCAGGCAGTCCGATGCATGCCGCACCAGCCGCCAGCCGGCCTCGACCCAGGTGGTGGCCACGGCGTCGATGACCAGCAGCGGCCCGTCCAGGGCTTCCCCGACCGGCAGATCGTCCCGCCGCCACACCGGCACCGGCCCGCTCACGCCGGCCAGTGCGGCCTCGCGCAGGGGCCGGCCGCCGCCCGCCGCCGCCGCCCGCAGCGGCACCCGCGGCTCGCCGCCCCTCAGGCCGACCCGCAGGTTGACCAGTTCGACTTCCCCGTCGAGGCGGTGTCCGAAGCGCTGCCGGTGCAGGCGGTGGAACGCCTCCGCGGCCTGCGCCAGCCCCGTGTAGGGCACGTTCAGGGTGTAGCTCTGGCCGGCGTAGCGCAGGTCCAGGCTGCGCAGCACGCGGATGTCGGCGGCCGCCACGCCCTCCGCCTCCAGTTCCGCCATGCCCTCGGCAGCCAGCGCCTCGAAACGCGCCGCAAGCGCGGCTTCCCGCTGACCGGCCAGCCGCGCCTGCACGGTATGCGACAACTGCCGCCCGCGCGGGGCGGCGAGCATGCCCAGCGCCGACAGCACGCCGGCGTGCACCGGCACCAGCGCGCGACGGATGCCCAGCGACTCCGCCAGCGCGCACACGTGCAGGCCGCCGGCGCCGCCGAAGGCGGTCAGGGTGAAGCCGGCCGGGTCGATGCCGCGCTGCACGGAGATGACGCGCAGCGCCTGCGCCATGTGCTCGTTGGCCAGCGTGATCACGCCCTCGGCCGCTTCCTGCACGCCGACGCCGAGGCGGCCCGCCAGGTCCGCCACGGCCCGCTGCGCCGCCGCCGCGTCGAGCCGCATGGCTCCGCCGAGAAAGGCGTCGGCCCGCAGCCGGCCCAGCACCAGGTTGGCATCCGTGACCGTGGCCTCGCGGCCGCCGCGACCGTAGCAGGCTGGCCCCGGATCGGCGCCGGCCGACTCCGGTCCCACCTGCAGCATGCCGCCGGCGTCGACGCGCGCCAGCGAGCCGCCGCCGGCGCCGATGGTGTGCATGTCGACCATGGGCACGGCCACCGGCCAGTCGCCGATACGGCCCTCGGAAGTCAGGCCCACCTGGCCGTCGATGAGCGCCACGTCGGTCGAGGTGCCGCCCATGTCGAAGGTCAGCAGCCGGTCGATGCCCAGTTCGCGCCCCACCCGGCGCGCGCCCATCAGGCCGCCGGCCGGGCCGGACAGCAGCAGCCGCACGGCGTGGCGGGCCGCCTGGCGGGCCGCCAGGGTCAGGCCGGAACTCTGCATCACGCTCACCGGCGCCGGCGCCACCGCCTCCTGCAGGCGCTGCACGTAGCCTTCCACCAGCGGCCCCACCCAGGCGTTCAGCCAGGTTGCGATGCCGCGTTCGTATTCGCGCTGCTCGGGCAGCACCTCGGAAGACCGCGACACGAACAGCCCGGCGGGCAGGAGGGTCTCGATCCGGCGTTCCAAGCGGTCGTCGAGAAAGGAGAACAGCAGGTTGATGGCCACCGCGCGCGGTTCCAGCTCGGCGACGGCGGCGAGCAGCCGCGCGCAGTCCTCGTCGGTGAGCGGCTCCACCACCGAACCGTCGGCGCCCAGCCGGCCGCCGGTCTCCAGGCACAGGTCGGCGGGAACCGGCGGCGGCGCCGGCGGCGGCTGCAGGTCGTAGAGGTCACGGCGTGCCTGGCGGCCGATGGTCAGGGTGTCGGCGAAGCCGCGGTTGGTGATGTAGACGGTGCGCACGCCCTTGCGCTCCAGCACCGCGTTGGTGGCGACCGTGGAACCGTGCACCAGCCGGAACGCCTCGCCGGCCAGACCCAGCTCGCCGATACCCTGCAGGATGGCCCGTTCCGGCGCCTCGGGCGTGGACAGCACCTTGTGCACGCGCAGGCCGGTGCCGTCGATGCAGACGAAATCGGTGAACGTGCCGCCGGTGTCGACCCCCAGCAGCACGGCTCAGGCCTCGGCGATGCAGTTGCGACCGGCCTGCTTGGCCCGGTACATGGCCTGGTCGGCGCGCGCCAGCAGGCTGTCCGGATCGTCCCCGGGACTGGCCAGCGCCAGACCCTGGCTGAGGGTGATGTCGATCAGGTGCCCGCCCGCCTTGACCGGCTGGTCGGCGATGCGGCGCCGCACGCGCTCGGCCACCTGGCGGGCGGTGTGCAGCGAGGTGTTCTCCAGCAGGATGACGAACTCCTCGCCGCCGTAGCGGCCCACCAGGTCGAACTCGCGCAGCGCCGCCTTGATGCGTCCCGCCACCTCGCGCAGCACCGCATCGCCCACCGCGTGGCCGTGGGTGTCGTTGACCTGCTTGAAATGGTCCAGGTCGGCCATGATCAGGCACAGCGGCTGGCCGGTGCGCAGCGCCGCGTCCAGCGCCCGGCCGATCTCCTCCAGCAGGCCGACCCGGCTGGACACCCCGGTCAGGGCATCCTGCTGCAACTGGTCGCGCAACTGCCTGCGCTCGTGTTCGAGCTGGCGCACCGAGCGCTGCAGGTCCTGCACCCGGGTGCGGTGATAGACCTCGGCCGCCAGGGTGACGTCCAGGGTATTGAGCTTGACCACCAGCTCCACCAGCGCCTGGCGCTCGTCGCCCGCCAGGCCGGCGGCCTCGATCTCGTACAGCACCAGCACCTGCAGGTAGCCGAACGCGGCCAGGTACAGGCCCAGTGGCACGCCGACCCGCGCGTGGGCGATGCCGACCCGCAGGCGCGCCTCGAAATAGGCGGCGCTGTCGAAGTCACGCCCCAGGGTCCGCAGGTGGCCGACCTGCAACTTTTTGAGCCTGTCCATGTCGAAGCTCGCCAGCAGGCGCGCGGCCTGCCCGTTCTTGAGCAGGTGCACGTAGAAGTCGTCGATGATGGAAACGGCGCTGTCGCCGCCGAGGACGCGTTCGTGCAACAGCTCGACACGCGGGTGATCCGCCGCCGCGAGGTCGACCAGCGCCAGCTGCGCCGCGCGCCAGGCGGCGTCGAGGCCGAACTGGTCGCACAGGGTCGTGGCGGTATCGGCGGCCGCCATCAGGGGCTATCCCATTCAGCCGGCATTTCGGTTATTCTTGGGCGCCGTTCGAACAATGGAGTTCCTGGCTTTTCCGGATACAGGGCAGATCATAGAACACATGGATGCAAAAATCCTGATCAGTGCCGAACACCTGCACCGCTACTACGGCCACCACTGCGCCGTTCAGGACGTCAGCTTCCAGCTCGCCCAGGGCGAGGTACTGGGCTTTCTCGGCCCCAACGGCGCCGGCAAGTCCACCACCATGCGCATGATCGCCGGCACCCTGGCGCCCAGCGGCGGACGCATCACCATCAACGGCACCGACCTGCTCGACCAGCCACGCCGCGCCAAGGCGGACATCGGCTACCTGCCGGAACAACCGCCGCTGTACCGCGAGCTCACCGTCGACGAATACCTGCACTACTGCGCCCGCCTGCACCGGCTGGCGCGGGCCGAACGCGGACGGGCGGTGGCGCGGGCCAAGGAGCGCTGCGGCCTGGACGACGCCGGCCGGCGCCTGATCGGCACCCTGTCCAAGGGCTACCAGCAGCGGGTCGGCATCGCCCAGGCCATCCTGCACGACCCGGCCGTGGTCATCCTCGACGAGCCCACGGTGGGCCTGGACCCCATCCAGATCCGCGACATCCGCGGCCTGATCCGGGAGCTGGGCGAGCGCCACGGCATCATTCTCTCCACCCATATCCTGCCGGAAGTGCAGGCCACCTGTACGCGGGTGCAGATCATCAACCAGGGCCGGCTGGTGTTCGCCGAGTCCATGGACCGGCTGCAGCAGCGCCTGGCGGGCAACACCCTGCTGCTCGAGACGCGCGAGCCGGCCGATGCCGATGCCCTGCGCACGCTGCCCGGCATCACCACGGTGGAGAGCGCCGGACCGAACCGCCTGCGGCTGGTGTTCGAGGGTGACAACCCGGCGGACCGGGTGGCCGCCCTGGTGCACGACAAGCAATGGGGGCTGCGGGAGCTGGCGCTCGACCGGCGCAGCCTCGAACAGGTGTTCGTGGACCTGACCTGCAGCGAGCCTCCGGCCGGCGCGGAGGAGGTGGCCTGATGATCCTCACCATCGCCGCCCGCGAGCTGCGCACCCTGTTCCTGTCACCGCTGGCCTGGACGCTGCTGGCGGTGATCCAGCTCATCATGGCCTACCTGTTCCTGTCCCAGCTCGACACCTTCATGATGTTGCAACCGCGCCTGGCCGGCATGGAGGGCGCGCCCGGTGTCACCGACATCGTCGCCGCACCCCTGCTGCAGACGTCGGGCTTCCTGCTGCTGTTGCTGGCGCCGGCGGTCACCATGCGTGTGTTCAGCGAGGAACGGCGCAGCGGCACACTGTCGCTGCTGCTGTCGTCGCCGCTGTCCATGACCGACATCGTGCTGGGCAAGTTCCTCGGCGTGTTCGCCTTCTTCCTGCTGCTGCTGGCCATGCTGGCGCTGATGCCGCTGTCGCTGTATGCCGGCACCGCGCTGGACGCCGGCAAGCTGGCTGCCGGCCTGCTGGGGCTGGCGCTGCTGCTGGCCTCCTTCGCCGCCATCGGCGTCTACATGTCGCTGCTCACCGAACAGCCGGTGGTGGCCGCGGTCAGCACCTTCGGCGTGCTGATCCTGCTGTGGATCATCGACTGGAGCGGCGGCGAGCGCGCCGAGGTGACCGGGCTGTTCCACTACCTGTCGCTGCAGACCCACCTGGAGTCCTTCCTCAAGGGGCTGTTCAGCAGCGCCGACCTGGCCTACTACCTGCTGCTCACCCTCACCTTCCTGGTGCTGGGGATCCGGCGCCTCGACGAACAGAGACTGACCGGCTGACCATGCAGATCACCCGCAAGTCACGCCGCCAGTTGCAGTTGCAGAACGCCGTCTTCGTGGCGGCGCTGCTGGCCCTGGTGGGGCTGGCCGCCTGGCTCAGCACCCGCTACAGCATCGAGGCCGACTGGACCGCCGGTGGCCGCAACAGCCTGTCCGGGGCCAGCCGGGAGCTGCTCGACCGCATGCCGGGCGAAATCCGCATCACCGCCTTCGCGCGCGAGAACCCCATGCTGCGCGACCGCATCCGCGACCTGGTGGGCCGCTACCAGCGCTACAAGCCCGACCTCGAACTGCTGTTCGTCAACCCGGACGCGGAACCCGAGCGGGTACGCGAGCTGGGGGTGAAGCGCGACGGTGAGCTGCGCATCGCCTATCAGGGCCGCAGCGAACCGGCCACCGAGCTGTCGGAAGAAGCCATCACCAATGCCCTGCTGCGCGTCGCCCACCGCAACAAGCGCAAGGTGGCCTTCCTCAGTGGCCACGGCGAACGCGATCCGCACGGCCGCGCCAACGCCGACCTGGGCAACTTCGGCGCAGCGCTGGAACAGCGCGGCGTCGAGCTGACCACCCTCAACCTGGCCGCCACGCCGGAGATCCCCGACGACGTCAGCCTGCTGGTGATCGCCAGCCCGCGCAACCGCCTGCTGCCCGGCGAAGTGCAGATCCTGCGCAAGTACCTGGAGCGTGGCGGCAACCTGCTGTGGCTGGCCGAACCGGGCGAGGACGCCGGCCTGGGACCGCTGGCCGAGTCGCTGGGCGTCGACTTCCTGCCCGGCGTGGTGGTCGACGCCAGCACCCGCCTGTTCGGCATCGGCAACCCGGCCTTCGCCCTGATCCTGGACTACCCGCCGCATCCGGTGGCCCGCGACCTGGCCAGCACCACCCTGTTCCCGCAGGCCGTCGCCATGGAGGTCGAGGCCACCGACGGCTGGCAGGCGCAGCCGCTGCTGACCACCCTGGAACGCTCCTGGACCGAGATCGGGCCACTGGACGCCGACACCCTGCGCTTCGACCAGGACAGCGACGAGCGCGCCGGGCCGCTCGACATCGGCTTCGTGCTGGTGCGCGAGCGCGACGGCGGCGACGACGGCGACAGCAAGGAGCAGCGCGCGGCGGTGATCGGCGACGGCGACTTCCTGTCCAACACCTACCTCGGCAACGGCGGCAACCTGGAGCTGGGCCTGAACCTGGTCAACTGGCTCGACCACGACGACGACTTCGTCGCCATCCCGGCGCGCACCGCCGGCGACGCCACGCTGGAGCTGGGCCGGACCGCGCAGGCCGTCATCGGCTTCGGCTTCCTGTTCGTACTGCCCGGCCTGCTGCTGGCCGCCGGCCTGTTCATCTGGTGGCGGCGCCGCCGTCGCTGAGAGCGCGCCCGTGACCTCGCGCTGGATACTCAACCTGCTGCTGCTCGGCGCCGTCGCCGCGCTGGCGCTGGTGGCGTACTACCAGCCGGGCCAGGAAGGCAAGCCGGCGCCCGTGACCCTCACCGCACTGCAGCCCGACCAGGTCCGGCGCATCCACATCGAACGCCGGCTGCGCCCGCCCCTGGAGCTGCAACGCACGGCGCAGGGCTGGGTGATCGAGCGCCAGCCGCCGCTGCCCGCCGACGACTTCCAGATCAAGTCGCTGACCCGGCTGGCCAGCCAGGAAGCCGTGCGCAGCTACGCCGCCGCCGAGCTGGACGCCGCCGCCCTGCAGCTGGACCCGCCGGCCTCCAGCGTGACCCTCGACGACATCCGCCTCGACTTCGGCACCCTCGAGCCCCTGGACGGCCTGCGCTACGTGAAGGTGGGGGAACGCATCCTCCTCATTCCCGACCTCTACCAGCACCTCATCGACGCCGACTACACCCGGTTTGTGCGCCGCCGGCTGTTCGCGCCCGCCCAGCGCATCGAGGCCATCGAGCTGCCGGGGCTGGCGGTGCGCAAGAACGACGGCGGCTGGTCGGTGAAAGACCACGAGGACGTATCGAGTGACGAAGTGCAGCGCTTCGTGGAACGCTGGCAGGACGCGGCCGCCCTGACCGTGCGGCCGATGGAAGAGAAACCCCGGGGCGACCGCATCCAGGTGCGGCTGGGCGCGCCGCAGCGGACCGTGACATTCATCGTCACCCGACGCGAACCGGAACTGGTGCTGGCCCGCCCCGACCTGGGCATCCAGTACCAGCTGGGCAACCAGGCCGACAGCCTGCTGCAACTCCCGCCTCCACCGGCCACCGACACCGGCGATCAGGCACCCCTGTAGGAGCGGGCTCGCCCGCGATCCGGCGCAGCCGGGACGACGGTCCGGTGGCCGCTGCAATCGCGGGCGAGCCCGCTCCTACAGGGGTGGGTGGAAGAAGGGGGGCGTCGGGGTGATCATTGGGGGCTGGACCCTCTCGACAGGCTGAAGCGCTCCATGCCCGAACTACCCGAAGTGGAAACCACCCGCCGCGGCATCGAACCGCATGTGAAGGGCCGCCGCGTGACCGGCGTGGTGGTGCGCCAGCGGCGCCTGCGCTGGCCGGTGCCGCGCGCCCTGGAACGGGCGCTGCCCGGCCAGGTCATCCGCGCCGTGGAACGCCGCGCCAAGTACCTGCTGCTGGTGACCGACGCCGGCACCGCCATCGTGCACCTCGGCATGTCGGGCAGCCTGCGGCTGGTGCCGGCCGACAGCGCGCCCGGACCGCACGACCACGTCGACCTGGTGCTCGACGACGGCAACTGCCTGCGGCTGACCGACCCGCGCCGCTTCGGCGCCCTGTTGTGGACACGCACCGACCCGACCCGCCACCGGCTGCTGCGCGACCTCGGTCCCGAGCCCTTCGACGCCGCCTTCGACGGCGCCTGGCTGTACCGGCGCTCCCGCGGCCGACGAGTGGCGGTGAAGAGCTTCCTCATGGACAGCCACACCGTGGCCGGGGTGGGGAACATCTACGCCAACGAAGCCCTGTTCCTGGCCGGTATCCATCCGGCGCGCCCGGCCGGGCGCATTTCCAGGCAACGGTACGAACGGCTGGCGAAGAGCGTCCGTGACATCCTGCAGCAGGCCATCGCCCGGGGCGGCACCACCCTGCGCGACTTCGTCGGCGGCGACGGCCGGCCCGGCTACTTCCAGCAGACGCTAAGGGTCTACGGCCGCGCCGGTGAACCCTGCATGCAATGCGGCGCGCCGATACGCGCCACGCGCATTGGCCAGCGTTCCACCTTCTATTGCCCCCGCTGTCAGCGCTGAAGGCTTCACGGGCGGCCCGCGCCGCGATGAGGAACCCGCCCGGTTCCAGGCCGGAGAACGCATCAATCCGGTTTTTGCCGGGACGCGTCGCGAGCAGGAAGAACCTTCACCGTGGCGGTGCCGATGCCGCGCGGGTCGGAAGCGGCGGTGACGCGCCCCGAGGCACGCTCGCGGTACAGCGCCTGCATGTTGCCGTAGCGCCCCACCTCGTGCAGCCGGTGGCCGCGCCGGCGCAGGCCCTCGGCCACGGCCGGCGCCAGCGCCCCCGGCTCGTACTGGATCTCGTCCGGCAGGTACTGGTGATGAAAGCGCGGCAGCGCCACCCAGTGCGCCGGGTCGTTGCCGGCGGCCAGATCGAGGATGGCCAGCGCCACCATGGTGATGATGCGGCTGCCGCCGGGCGTGCCCAGCACCGCCACCCCGCGTTCGCTCTCCACGAAGGTCGGGCTCATGCTCGACAAGGGCCGCTTGCCCGGCGCGATGGCGTTGGCCTCGGCCCCCACCAGCCCGTAGGCGTTGGGCACGCCCGGCTTGGCCGAGAAATCGTCCATCTCGTCGTTCAGCAACACGCCGGTGCCGGGCGCCACGAAGCCCGAACCGAAGGGGTAGTTGATGCTGAGCGTGGCGGCGACGCGATTGCCCTCGGCGTCGATGATGGAGAGATGGGTGGTGTCGAAGCCCTCGCGCCCCGGCACCCGGCCCGGCAGGCTGTCGGAAGGCGTGGCGCGATCCTCGCGCAGCGAAGCGCGCAGGCCGGCCGCGTACCAGGGATGCAGCAGCCGCGCGACCGGGATATCGACGAAGTCGGGGTCGCCCAGGTACTGGGCGCGGTCGCGGTAGGCGCGGCGCATGGCCTCCACCACCAGGTGGGTGCGGGTGGCGGCATCGAGCGCGTCCAGCGGCCAGGCCGAGACGATGTTCAGCAGCGTCGCCAGCGCGATACCGCCGGACGAGGGCGGCGCCGCCGACACGATGGTGAGATCGCGGTAACGGAAGCGCACCGGTTCGCGCTCCACCACCCGGTAGGCGGCGAGATCCTCGCGGCGCCAGATGCCGCCGGCCTTGCGCACGCCCGCCACCAGCGCCCCGGCCACCGGCCCGGCGTAGAACCCCTCGCGGCCATCGCGGGCCAACGCTTCCAGGGTACGCGCCAGGTCCGGCTGCTTCAGGCGCCAGCCCTCCGCCGGCACCTGGCCGTCGGCGAGAAACACCGACTTCGAGCCGGGCCACTTCCGCAACAGCGCGTGGCGGAACTTCGCCATGCGCCGGTAGCGGCCCTCGACCTCGAAGCCATCCCGGGCCAGGCGGATGGCGGGGGCCAGGCTGCGCGCCAGCGGCAGGCGGCCATAGTGCCGCGCGATGTGCGCCAGCGCCGCCGGCTCGCCGGGGATGCCGGCCGCCAGCGGTCCGTCCATGGACAGGCCGGGAACCACCTCACCGTCCGCGTCCAGGTACATGTCCCGCTGCGCGGCCAGCGGCGCCCGCTCGCGCCCGTCCACCATCACCTGGCGACCGTCGGCGGCCCGGTGCAACAGCCAGAAGCCGCCGCCCCCGATGCCCGAACTGTAGGGCTCGACCACCGCCAGCGCGGCGCTGACGGCCACTGCGGCGTCGAAGGCGTTGCCGCCGACCTCGAGGATCTCGACGCCCGCGGCGGTCGCCAGCGGATGAGCCGAGGCGACCGCCGCCGGCGCCGGCTGCAGCGCCGACGCCGCCGGCAGCCAGAGCAGGGAGAGGGCAAACAAAAAGGCCCCGATGAGGGGCCCCGGAGTCTTCGCGTGCCGGCCGGCAGCCCTCACGCATTCTCCCCGCTGAGCCGCTTGTACTTCTCCAGCAGTTCCTCGCGCGTCTCT
>Ga0256841_1000579_pt1 | contig 36747 bp, 24 predicted proteins | sample 356308metaG_FD_185971 | JGI IMG/M metagenome (GOLD analysis project Ga0256841, IMG submission 185971) | Hydrothermal vent microbial communities from Mid Atlantic Ridge, Atlantic Ocean - 356-308 | ecosystem: Environmental > Aquatic > Marine > Hydrothermal vents | place: Atlantic Ocean: Mid... | reverse complement strand
TCATAGCTCTAAAAATATCAATAAGATGAAGAAAATACTTTATGTGATTCTCCTAATTTGTATTGGGACATTAGGTGTCAATGCACAGGTAAATCCCGGTTGGCAAGGAGTGTTGCGGGGAGCTACCAATAACAAGCCGGTAATTAACACAAATGTGTCGGTTCGGTTTACCATTCTAGAGCAGGGCAAGGTGCTTTACATGGAAAGGCATTCTGCAAAGACGTCGCCATTTGGATTGATTAACCTTCAAATATGTGGGGGGACAAGGTTGCAGGGAGATTGTAAAAAGGTCGGTTCAAATCCGGCGGGAGGAGCTCCCGTATTGAAAGTGGAAATTGATCCAAAAGGGGGGAGTAACTTTATAGACTTTGGAACTGCACCATTGAATCAAGCATTTGTTGCTGCTTACGCCTTAGAGGTGATGAAGGATAAGGTGAATGATGCGGATACAGATCCCAATAATGAACTTCAAAAAATTTCCCTTTCAGGGGATAATGAGTTGACCTTGTCTCAACAAGGGGGAAAGGTTACTTTGGATGCCGATACATCTAATGAGTTTCAAACGCTTAGTCTAGATGCCAATACTAGGATGATTTCCTTATCCAATGGCAATGCAGTGATGGTTCCCCCTCGAGGATCAGATAAAGATGGGAGTAGCAGTAATGAGATTCAATCGATACGACTGATTAATGGTAAGATTACACTTTTACCGGATGGCGGGGAAGTGGAAGATCGCAAGGACGATGCAGATGCTGATCCTGAGAATGAGCTTCAATTTATTACACTTAGTGGCACGAAGATGACAATAGCAAATGGTAATACCCTTGATTTGAAGTCGATCAAATTGCCTTCAGATATTATTTGGAAAGCGGATAATGCCAAGGGAATAGTGTATTGGGATGACCCCTCTAAGACTAGACACATTCAGTTCGGCGAAGGGGGTTTTCAATATGGTGAGGGCAATGGAATTCGGGTGACCAATTTCGGGGAAAATGTTGCAGAAGACTACTTCAAATGGACGACTCCTAAGTTTCCTGCTAATAGTTACTTTAAAAGTGGACTATTGATGATGGGGAAGCCGGATTGGTATTATGAGAGTTATTGGCAAATAGACGAAGATAAGTTGCTTACTATTGCATTAACTCACCCACAGCGTAAAAATTTCAATGGGTTTGCGACGAGCCGGATGGTGTTTGGAAGTGCTCGTAAGGGAAGTTATATCCCCAATCTGCTTATTCAGGGAGCCGGTACGGGAGCAGTGTATTTACTCAACCCACAGGATCCCACTCAAGCAATTGCAGGATTGGATGTGGATCCAATGACTAACAAAACCAGGATTTTTGCGCAGACTAAGAATTTTAAAGAAAATGACCCTTCCCACGTCGGTAAAGACATTTGGTATACGAGCATCGAGGGCCCGGAAGTGGGAATGTATGATCGGGGTACCGCTACACTTCATTCAGGTGAGGCCTTTGTCCCTTTTAAAGAGCATTTTGCTTCAATGGCAGTTGAAGGGACCTATACAGTTATTTTGTCCCCTTTGTCGGCTTCTTCCAAAGGACTGGCTGTTGTGAGAAAAGGGAAGGATGGCTTCTATGTCAAGGAGCTATTTGACGGCACGGGCAATTACAAATTTGAGTGGCATGTAAAAGCTGTGAGGAAGGGTTTTGAACACTTTGAAGTGGTAAGAAAAAAACAACAGACGAATATCGAGTATCTAAAGCAACGACAATTGACCTTGGATAAGTAGATTGTGAACGGATTAATTTTATTGTAGCAATACGATTAATAAAATACTATAACGATGAAAGAAAAAAAATATAAACTAGTAAGGCTTGGTCTAATCTATGGATGTTGGTTGCTGGTTACAACCCTTTCAGGTCAAACCTTATCACCTAAAGTGGTGGCCTCTTCCGGCGGGAGTGGACAAAATACAGGCTATACTTTAGAATGGACATTGGGGGAAACGGCTACACATACTTCCTCTGCACAAGGATATACCTTGACGCAAGGATTTCACCAACCCAAGTTGGTTGAGATTGTAGGCAGCATTGACTTAAATGTTGATATCGACATTGATGTATACCCCAATCCACTTGTCGAAGGTGTACACATCAAAACGGAAGATAGGGATTTGAACTATCGCATTGTGAATGTAGAGGGGAAAGTGCTTCAGCCGGCTAAATCTTTACAAGTTGGAGAGGACTACATCGATTGTTCTGGTATATCTGATGGAATTTTTTTGTTACAGATATATAATGGACAAAGACAGGTAAAAGTCGTAAAGCTCAAGAAGAATTAATTATTCATAATCAACAGAAAAAGAAGGCATCTAAATTGAAAAATAATTGTTATGAAAAAAATACTTTATACTATTAGTTTATTATTTTTGACCCTTGCTATTTCTTATGGACAAGTTAGTCCGAATTGGCAAGGGGTACTTCGAGATAAGGATAATAAGCCGATTGCCAATAAAAAGGTCTCTGTCCGCTTTACCGTTTCACAGGGAGGGAGTCCACTCTATCAGGAAGTTCATACGGCTCAAACTTCTACTCTCGGATTGATTAATTTGCAAATATGCAAAGGGACAAAATTATCAGGCGACTGCAAAAATATCGGGGGGAATCCTGGAGGCAACCCTGTCATGTTAAAAGTGGAATTGGACCCCAATGGGGGGTCTTCCTTTAAGGATTATGGCACCTCTGCAATTGGTGGCAATTTCTTTGCCCGTTATGCCATGCAGGCAATAAACGACCAAGTGGATGATGCCGATGCGGATCCCCAAAATGAGATTCAATCCTTGTCGGTAGAGGAGGGTAAAATACTAAAGCTTTCTAAAGGGGGAGGAGAGGTAGTCGTAGATGCGGATACTGCCAATGAATTGCAAACCCTGAGTATACAAGGGAATCTTCTGACTATCTCCAAAGGTAATTCTATCCGTATTCCTCGTTCCGGTTCCGATGCCGATGCGGATCCGACCAACGAATTACAAATGTTGGTAAGAGATGGAGATAAGATTAAGTTAGAACCCAGAGGAGGTTTTGTTACCGATCAATATGAAGATGCCGATGCGGATCCGACCAATGAATTTCAAACACTTTCATTGGATGGGACAGAGTTGACACTTTCCAATGGAAATACCATAGACTTAAAATCCCTTCAAAAACAACCAGACACGATTTGGTCAGAGAATAACAAAATCGTGTGGTGGCAGGATGTTACAGGGAATAAGCGGTTACAATTTGGGACAGGAGGGCTACGTCATTTTCAAGGAGGAGGAACACATGTTTCCACCTTTCAGTCGAATAACGTACAGGACTATTTTAAATGGAATACGTTAGACTTCATGCCCAATTCATCTTATTATAAAAAGGGAATGTATATGGTAGAACATCCGGATTGGTATCATGGAGATTATTGGCAAATAGATGAGAATAAACTGGTCGAAATGCGACTCATACATCCCCAAAGTGGAAGTACCAATGGGTTTAGCATTAGTCAAATGTTTTTTTCAAGTGCTGATCCCGATGGAACACAACTATATGATGTTCTTATTTCAGGTGCAGGATTTGGTTCTATATATCTTCTAAACCCAACAAACCCGAGTACTGCTATAGCCGGGATGGATGTATCAAACGGAAAATCAAGAATATTTGCCCAGCAGAAAAATTTTGTAGTGGATGATCCTAAAGATGCATCCAAGCAAATATGGTATGCCAGTCTGGAAGGTCCTGAAGCAGCGATGTATGATCGGGGGACAAGTAAGCTTTCTTCCGGGACGGCTTTTGTCCCTTATAAGGACCATTTTATATCCCTTGCTGCAGATGGGACATTTACGATTAGTGTGACTCCACTTTCCAAAGATTCTAAAGGGCTGGCTATTGTGAAGAAGACGAAGGAAGGATTCTATGTGCAGGAATTATTTGAGGGGACCGGAAGCTATACCTTTGACTGGGAAGTGAAAGCCGTTAGAAAAGGATATGAGGATTTTAAAGTAATTCGAGATAAACAGGCTTCTACGATAGAGAATATACGTAAGGAGAACGCCGAAACTTTAACAAAATAAGCAGCAAGCTAGGGCTATTGTAGCCTTGAGAGTGTAACGAAACAAAAAAGTCAAAATTATTTTCAAATAATTTTGACTTTTTTTTGTGATTATAAATATAAAAATATATATATGTATAACTTTGATAAACATTAAAGTTTATCGCTCCATTAGACTAATATATTACGATTATTTGGCATGTATTTATCTTTATTAATTAAAAAAATATAAAAAAGTTACTTAAGTATTAAGAATTGTTTATATATTTGCACCTGATAATGTATGTAGAAATACACATTACATTATTTTATTATACAACCTAACTCTCACCTGATTAAGATAATAGATCCAAAGTGGATGCATGTCGTAGTGCCATCTGATGGCAACGCTGTGTATTTGCTCTTACTCGTATGTGCTTGATAGCAAGTGCATATAGTATTAAGTAATTTATAACCCCTAAAATATTGGATCTCATGAAGAAAACGATTTTTACGTTTCGAAAACAGAACTTGAGCTGGATTTCTAACACGATGTTAGTAAGTCTAATTTTGCTTCTGCAAATTGGAGTGGTTCAACGCTCCTGGAGTCAGTGTACATTAGATTGTACATCTAGTACTCAAATTTCATTGAACGAAAACTGTGAGGCGCTAGTTACGCCTGATATGGTTTTGAACGGAGCGGATAGTTCGTGTCCGGCGGGCCAATTCAAAGTCATTGTCAAGTACAATGGAGTAGTTATCCCTACCAGCCCTTTGATTACCTCTGCTTATATTAATAAGGTAGTCGAAATTACGGTTATTGATACGCTAAGTGGTAATAGCTGCTGGGGTACTAAGCGGGTAGAGGATAAATTGCCACCTACAATAGATTGTAAGGTGGATACCTTCAACTGCTATGACATGTACAATTGGACAGGTCCTACCGTGACGGATAACTGTACCCCAATTTCAGGTATTAAACTCAATATTCTAGATGAGAGAATATTTCCTCAACCTTGTGCTCCGGATTCAATGTTCATTAAAAAAATTGAAAGGGACTACCAAGCTGTTGATGCACAAGGCAATAAATCTGCAGTTTGTACTTCAGTAGTTTGGCTTAAAAGGATCAAACTTGATTCTGTGAAGGCTCCTGCAAACTGGTTGTTGGGTGCGATTAATCCTCCGGGGCCGATTCCTCCTATTACCAAAGATAGTTCTGCTATTGCCTGTACGGATGTATTGACAGGAAAAGTACCTACTTTGCCGAATGGTGCACCCCACTGGAATTATACAGGTGTGCCTACTGTAGGTGGTTTTGCCTTGTATCCACCGACAGATGTGTACTGTAATGTATCTGCATTCTATAATGATATCTACCTAGGAAAGGTGGGATGTACAGAGAAGTGGATACGTATATGGACGGTACAGGAATTGTGCGGTACAACGACCAATGTAAAAGTGATTAATCAAGGAATCGAAGTCGCAGATACCGTTCCTCCTGTTATAACTTGTCCTGACAATATTACAGTGACAACCTCCGGAGGATATAAGTGTCAAGGGGATGTTTGGCTTCCTGTTCCGCAAGCATATGATAGTTGCCAGGGGAATAACATCACCATTGATGTGGTTTATCCGGGTGGATTTATACATGATATGAAAGCCCCTCAGGTGGTCCAACTTCCTGCTGGTATACATACCGTTACCTATAGAGTTTATGATGCGCGGAATACCAAGGGATGTTACAATATGGACTCTTGTAGTATTCAAGTCACCGTTCAAGACAAGACTTCTCCTGTAGCAGTTTGTATTAAGAATACCACTGTTTCATTAACGTATGACTCAACCGTCCATGTATATGCCGATGTGTTTGATGCCGGTAGTTATGATGACTGTTGTGTCGATTATTTTGAAGTTCGAAGAATGGATAATGGAGCTCCATGTGGTCAAAACGAAGGCTGGAGAAAGTTTGTGGAATTCTGCTGTGAAGATGTCGGGAAAACTATCATGGTCGGATTTAGAGTTTGGGACTGCAATAAAAACTCGAATACATGTATGGTGGAAATAGAGGTTCAAGATAAGCAAGGACCAACCATTTCATGCCCACCGGACTTGATCGTACCGTGTACTTATAAGTTTGAAATAGACTCTCTTGACAAATACTTTGGAAAGGTTGTCGACAACAAGTATAAGCGAAAGACATATAGTCTGTATGGACCCTTTACACAGATACGAGGAGGCCATGATCTGAGTTTTTGTGGACTTTATGCGACTACTATATATAAGAATGGGGATAAATTCTATCCTACCGTAGCAGGCTCTAGTAATTGTAATACCAAAACTAAGGTTACACTTTATGAAGATCGAGCTGCTTTGGATATTACCTCTTTTAAGGATGGTGTAGCGCATGACAACTGCAATGTCACTATTACTTCTGAGTATACAGATTTTAGAAATCAATGTGGCGTAGGGCTTATAAGAAGAGGCTTCCACGCTTCAGATGGTTCCAATCCTGATGCTTGGTGTTATCAGTATATATACTTTGTCAATCCAAAGCCTTTTAATGCAGATAATAACCAAATTATATGGCCTCAGGATAAGACACTCGTTGGTTGTATGAACCCCAATGATATCGACACTACAGTTACCGGAGTGCCAAAATTTGTGGCAGAGAACGAATGCAATCTTGTAGGCTTCGATTATACGGATGAAGTGTATAAGTTCTTCAATGCAAACGTCGCATGTTTCAAAGTAGTGCGTAAGTGGAGAGTCATTGATTGGTGTCAATTTACTAAAGATAAGGCGGGTAATAATGTGTATCCACAATGGACATGGGATCAAGTCATCAAAATTATAGACAATGTTGATCCTACATTTACCCAACTTCCGCCTGCGGATACAAGTTTCTGTTCTTACGATCCTACTTGCACCTCCGGTCCGGTGAGACTAGTAGCACGTGGTGCAGATAATTGTACTCCGGGAAATGAAATTAGATGGGAGTACCACCTGGATTTAAATTGTGATAATATTTATGATGAGACCAAGACTGGATTAGGTGATTCTATCGTAATCGATAAGAACCTCCCACTTGGTTCACATTGTATCAAGTTTATATTTGAGGATCGATGTGGTAACAGAATAGTTAGAAGTCGAACCTTTAAGGTGATTAATTGTAAAGCACCTACAGCATATTGTAAGTCGGGTATTGTCATCAATTTGATGCCGATGGATACTGACGGTGATGGAACACCTGATGCCGGTATGTTAGATGTTTGGGCTTCTGACGTCGATAATGGATCCTCCGGAGTATGTGGAAACCCGATTACTTTATCCTTCTCCTCTGATACGACCGTGAAGTCTATTCGCTATACATGTGATAGCTTAGGCCAGCGCACGGTTAACCTTTGGGTGACGGATAAATTAACAGGTAACCAATCCTTCTGTAAAACAAAAGTAATCGTACAAGACAATAATGGTGTATGTACAAGTCCGTTGAAGAAAGGAACTATCCAAGGGTTGATATCCAATGTGTCTGATGAAGGATTAAGTGGTGTGGGAGTAGATGTAGTTGTTAGCAATCTGCCTACGACTTTGACAACATCTAACGGTAAGTACAAGTTCCCTAAAATGCCATTTGGTGGCTCTTATGAAGTGAAAGCCTCTATGAGCTCTAATCCTTTAAAGGGTGTTAATACAAGAGACCTTGTTGCAATACAATTACATTTGTTGGGTAGAAAGGTGATTAAAAATCCTTATTTATTAATTGCTGCTGACGCCAATCAAAACGGTTCGATTTCCACTGCGGATATTACCGTATTGAGACGATTGATCTTAGGTCGAACGAATAATCTTCCGAACAATAATTCATGGAGATTTGTGGACAAAGGGTACCAATTCCCGGATCCAAACTCTCCATGGGGATTCCCGGAGACCTATCATCTTGACCCATTTGTAAGGGATATGGATAATGTGGATTTTGTGGGAGTGAAAATAGGAGATCTCACGATGGATAATGGTGCTAACGGGTTAAAATCAGGCTCTACGACTAGGGGCAAAGCTACACTCAATTTGGAAACCTCAGACGTAACCATGACTCAAGGACAAGTAGTTGAAATACCTTTTACTGCTGTTGAGGCCGCAAAACTGGCAGGTATGCAGCTTGGATTTAATTTTGATACTCATACCTTGCGATTTGAAGGTTATCGCTCTGGAAAAATGCAATTAACAGCGGATAACTTTGGAGTGCGAAAAGTTCTAGATGGTGCGCTCTTGATGAGCTGGAATAACGCTAAAGGTGTTCAAGTGAAGGAAGGAGAAATACTCTTTACACTTAAGTTTAGCGTCGTAGGACAGGCAGCATCCCTCTCAGATGTACTCAGACTTAGTTCTGATGATTTATCTGCTGAGGCTTACAATACAACATTGGATATCTCCAATGTGTCCTTGAGATTTACAGACGATAGAGCTTCTAAGCCCAGATTCGTACTGTATCAGAATGTACCTAACCCGTTTGTAGATGAGACTGCGATCTCATTCGAACTACCGGAAGCCGCTCCTGCCAGATTGACGATATACAGTGTCGATGGCAAAGTGGCCCTAATACGCAAGGTAGACGGGGTAAAAGGTATGAATACTATTACTATCTCCTCTGATGAGTTAAATGGCTCCGGAGTAATGTACTACCAGTTGGATACTGATGGATTTACCGGTACTAAGAAGATGGTAATATTTAAATAGGCTAATATCGTTTTGTTCTAAGAAGTTTACTGTTTTTGGGATGGGTCCCTCCTTCGCAACGTGCGAGGGAGGGCTTTTTTATATTTTGGCTTGACGACCTTCCTGTTCAGTAAATTCATGCCTTGTAGTGTGTATGTCTCAAGGATATAATGTGCACTTGTTTCATGTGTAAGAACCGCTTTCATTATTTTTTGTTATGAAATGGATGGCAATTTTGCTTATCTTGGATAAATGGTGTTATGGGGCATTTCTTTATAATAGTGAAAGGGCTTGAGTCGTATTATTTTATGAGCTGGACGGTTCTGAACGCCGTTGAATAGATTGTGAATAGATTGAAAGGAAGAATTTTATGTATCGATTACGGCAGAGTCCGAGTGGGTCTTGCAGTGACAGACCCTGAGCAGATTATCGTCTCCGGTTTGGAAACAGTATATAGTCAAGAGCTGGTTCCATTTTTGCGCAAATATATTCTCAAAGAGAATGTTGTTAAGATCGTCTTGGGGCATCCTTCACTGTTGGATGTAGGGGCCTCCTTTTTGAAACGAGATGTCGAGGAATTGCGACGTGCACTTATTAAACGCTTTCCTCAGATAGAGATCGTTTATCACGATGAATCCTTTAGTTCGCACCGGGCTAGTGAAGTAATTCTTCACTCAGGGGCCAAAAGAAAAAAACGTAAGAAAAAGGAGCTCATTGATAAAATGAGTGCGGTATTAATTTTACAAGAATATTTGGGTCATATTTAAACTATAATTTGTATGATTTTACCTGTTTATGCCTTTGGGCATCCGGTTTTGAGAAAAAAATGTAAGGATATAGAGCAGCGTTCTGAGGCATTGAATGCTCTAATAGATGATATGTTTGAGACGATGTACAATGCTTCCGGTGTCGGTTTGGCAGCGCCGCAAATCGGTCGTCCCATTCGGCTTTTTATAGTAGATACTGTTCAGTTGGACAAGGAAGGCCAAGGCATTAAAAAGGTATTTATCAACGCTCAAATCTTAGAAGAGACTGGGCAGGAATGGGATTATGAAGAAGGTTGTCTTAGTATTCCAGATGTCAATGGAGAGGTCTCTCGTCCTCCTGTTGTTCGTATTAAGTATTTAGATGAGAATTGGGAAGAGCAAATAGACACTTTTGATGGTATGGATGCGAGGGTTATCCAACATGAATATGATCATATTGAAGGAATCTTGTTTACCGATTTACTCAAGCCCTTAAAGAAAAAGCGCGTCCAAAAGAAATTAGATAAAATCAAACAAGCTAAAATAGCGCTCAAGTATCCGATGGTATTTGTGAGATAGATATTTTCTATTTTCTTCCAAAATCTGCCGGTATTTCCCCCCAGTTTTCGGTGTCCCATTTGAGTATTTTATTGGGTGGATGATGACTCTTCATCCAATGCTCAGCTCTTTGCACTAATTCCATGACCTTCTTATTGTATGAGGTGGGAGCTAGTTTTGTGTTTATTTTTTTCTTTTTGAACCAACTCATAGCCGTCTTGCTGTCAGTATAGAGTGGGGTAGTGGTATCTTCTTTTTTCTCTAGTAGGGCCAATGCATGTACAATAGCCAATATTTCACCGATGTTGTTGGTACCACCTCTCAGGGGACCAACTCTGAATATTTCTTCACCTGTATCTGTGTGTACACCTCGGTATTCCATCCGCCCCGGATTGCCACTGCAGGCTCCATCTACGGACCAACTGTCTTTGATGATATTATTTTTGCTGTGGCTAAATAGTGCTTTCGATTCTTGATGGGGCTTGGTCTGTTCCCCGGTTTTATAATAGTCCTTGTAAGAGTGTTGATAGGCATATTCCGCTTCCTGCCTTGTCTTAAATCCCTTGTATTTTGCTCCTGGAAAACCCATAATTTGAGTTTGGCATTGCTGCCACGAATCGTAGATGCCTGGCTCTGCACCCTCCCAAACGACATAATATTTATTTTTCTTTTTAGACATTGTTGTGCGATTTATACCTCTCCCAAGCCTCAAAGGTATCTATATCTTCCAATGTATCCAAAAGACTAACATTCAGACCTTCTTCGATGGCTTTATTTAAGGTAGTCTGAAGCACTTTAGAGGTACTCCATTCGATATCTTCAAATAGAAATTGGTGCATTTTTTTCATACCCAATAAGTAGTATCCCCCATCTTTTGAAGGGCCGATAGTAAGCGTTGTTTGGTCCAATTGTTTAAATGCTTCATCTATCATTTTGGCGTCGAGGTAAGGACAGTCAGCCCCGATTATTACGACCTTTTTGTAGTGGGGCAGCAGATCTAGAAATGCATTTGACATTTTCATACCTAGATTTCTACCTTCCTGCAATCGGGCATGAAATGGTGGCCTATCTTCATCGAAGATCGGATGTTGATCCGCATAAAGATAGATGTCCATATCGACTTCCCTAAGTGTTGACCTCAGTATGCTCAAGAGCTCATTGTATATGGATAATGCCTTTTCTTCCCCAACTTTATGGGCTACTCTTGTTTTTACATGACCTTTTTCGGGCCTTTTGGCGAATACAATCAGAGCTTCAGCGTTCTTTACCCTTCTGATCATTGTACGACTATTTTACCACTTTTAGCATTGGATTTGGTCGAAAGTCGATATAGTAGAACTCCTTTGTGTTGGAGCGTCGATAGCTCTAACGTAAATTCACTGTAACCCTTCTTGCCCACTATTTCATACCTTCTGAGCATCTCACCCTTATTATTGTAAACTTCCAGATGTACTACTTCCCCGGTTGGGTTTTCGAATCTTATCGTCGTTTCTTTTCCTGCTGGATTCGGATAGCACGGGAAGAGTGTCAAGTTTTTAATCTCGGTTGACGTCGTGTTTACTTGGATTAATCTCCCTGCTGAACCATCCTGACCAAAGACCAAATTAGTGGTGATGGCATCTCCTAATATTACGGTTTTTGATTCGGACGCAAATGGTTCGACTAGAACAGTGAAAAGTGTATCTCCATAACCTATCTCAAGGCCGTTGGCGGTAAACCAAGCCAGTGTGAAAGTTCCCTCCGGATACAGCGCATAATCATCCGTAAAGAGGGGTAGTGTAGCTCCTTTTAATGCTTTAATATTGCCAGGCAGCGTAAAGGTGCCTTGAAGGCCTTCTACATTATACTCAGACTTAGCAACGAAGGCCAGTTCATTCTTTTCCGGATTGGATTTTACTTCGATTTTTAAATTAATATTTTCTGTTGGGTCACTTCTAAGTCCATTTCTATCTCCCGTCACATCCCCAACTTTAATTCCTATCCAGTTAAGACCGGAAATATCCTCATCTTGTGCATTTACCCTGAGGAGTCCTTTTTTTGAACGCAATTTATTAATATTGTGCCATTCAATGTTGGCATCGTAAAGTGCCCATGAATCCGTTTTTTTAAATCGGTTGGTTCTCCCTAGAATTAGTTTTTTGATAACGGATATATCCGCTGTACTTATCGTATTGGACCCATTGGCATCGGCAGCGATAAATCTCCAAGCTTCATCAAAATCCAATTTGTTGAGCAAGTATTTTTGGATATATACGAGGTCGCGTGTATTGATTCCGTCTTTCCAATTGGATTGCTGTCGGGCATGTAATTCATAGGTATTGTTGGGCCTCAGCCCTTCGAAAATGTAGGCTCCATCTACTTTCTTTTGGTAAATCGGTTGGTTGGCGCCCTGGGAGTATACGCTTATTTCAATATCGGGAATGCTTACTCCATTGTATTGTTCTACCTTACCGGAAAGGGTTATATTTTCGGATTTGCAATTGTCATTTGCTTGTAGTCGTACTTCTACCGTACAGAAATCACTATTCCCGGAATTGTCTATCACGTATACCGTAAGAGTAGTGTCCATTGTCTGACGACCTCGTAGGTCAGAGCAAGAGAGAACAATCTGTGGGGTATTGCCATCTTCTGTAAAGGAAAAAATCAAATCTTCTGAAGGAGTACAATTATCGCTGGCACCCAAATCAAACTGTTTTGCGGAGATAGATACCGTTCCGGAACTTGACATAGGCACCGTTACGATTTGATCCCTGCAGTAAGGAGTGGGAGGCTTACAATCCTGTATTTCTATTTTTTTGATACAAGAACTGATATTCCCACAGGCGTCTTCTACATACCATTTGACACGATGTGTGCCGGTAGGTAGAGCTTCGAATAATTGTGAGGATTGTTTCAATGTGCCAAAAGTGCCTGAGTTTCCGATATCCAATCTATAACTCCATTTTAATTGATCGCTAGGTGTACAATCGTCTGTTGCTTTTGGTATGAAATGGATTGAATTTGTACATGTTCCTCCTACTGAATAAGAAGAAGAATCACAGACTACCGTGTCCTCGCAAGTTGCGGGAGCAATTACAGGTGGAGTGTGGTTCGCAACCTTTATCAATTGGGTGTACACCCATTGTTGTCTATTATTTTGCTCGAAGGTACACCAGTCAACAACAGTCCATGTTCTCGCAATTTTATAACAGGCACCTTCCTCCTGTACAAAGATCTTGTCTGAATAGGTGACGGCTATATGGGCACAATCCAGATTGCGATATCCATATGCGCTGTCTACCCTTGTACGGGTGGAGGGATCGGTCGTAATCCCATTAATACAATCTGTCTCAAAGGGATCATCTAAGATGTCTGCCGGCCAGTGAATGTCCTTTTCTGTAAAAGGAGTAAGGTCTTCGATCGTGATAATCTGTACAGCAGAATCCTTGAGCATAGCTGCATCTGTAGCATAAAAAATACGTCTTATGGTGCCGGTTTTACATTCTAAATCAAAAATGGCAGTATCTCTAAGCGTTATCGGCCCACAGTTATCTGTAGCCAATCCATCTATACCTGCATACCAATCATTGGAAGCAGAGTAGTGATTGTCCTTTCTTAGATGTATTTCTTTTCTCCTACTTTCATCTAGGGCTATCTTGCCAAAGTAGCTACCCAAGTCCTCCGGATCATAATCAAATCTGCAATCTATCGTGAGATCTGTGGGGGGTATAATGACGGGTGGGTATTTTTCCGACACACTTACATCTACCATGCAAGAGGCTTTATTCCCCGCTTGATCAATCGCTAATAACTCTACCATTATGGTCTTTCCGACGTCTTCACAGCAGAAGGTAGTGAACGCTTGAAAAGAGGCGTTCGATTGTCCACAGTGGGATATTCTATCTGCACGGCGGATAAGAAAGCGGTCCAATCCACAGTTGTCTGTTGTCCCATCGTCGATGGAAGAAGCATATAGCCGGTGTGTTCCTACATCGTTGAGAGAGATTTGGGTATGTCCTTCACATACAATATCCGGAGGGATGAGGTCTGCGACGTACACAAGTATTCGGCAAGTGTTTCTGTTGCCGCAATCATCTTTTATTTCATACTCAAACCAATGAGATCCTAAACCTAATCCTGTCACATAGAAGGGACCTTCTGTCGCTCTTTTAAAACTACCCAGCCAACGAGAAGCTGCTTCATCAGGAACTTGGGGTTGTGTTTTACGAGGGGGGATGTATTTTATTCGGTATTGCCAGTCAGAACAATTATCGGTCACTATTATTCCCTGTGGAGATCGGTTAGGTATAGGGAGTTCGTAATTAGCCGAACAACTATATCTGTTCGTACTTATGGTGTCGATGGGTTGGTTGATGTTTGGGCAAGTCAACTTTGGGGGCACATCGTCTCTTATTTCTATCGATTGGTATATTTCTTTAACTTTATTGGCTCCTTTCCCACACCAGTCGGTTAAAGTCCATTTGCGAAGAATCCGAAATGCCTCACCGCAAGTAAGGGTAATATCATCTTTGAACTTGCTGTTGATCCAGTCACAACCCTCTAAGATCGGACGACCGGTTACAGAAGGATCCGGCGCACCATTGGGAAGTTGCGCCCAGTGCCCATCGCAAGATAAGATAGTGTCTTGGAGGGGTATTAGATCCTCCGTAAAAGTAGGTCTTTTGATACGTATAGTGTCAAAGCATCGGTTTGTGTTGCCGTGAATGTCTTGAGAATTCCACTGACGGACAATAACTTTATATTCAGAGGCACAACTAAAATCCTCAATCCGCTGGTCTGAATACCAGAGCGTCACTTCGCCACATGAATCCCAGTTTTCAATGATGAATCGCTGCGGGTCTTGGGTTGGAATCGCTATGGCAGATGAAGGAATGGGGAACCCAATACTGTCCGGTAAAAGGCTATTATGGCACCGTATCGTATCTGTCTTGCAAAGTATAGGTGGGGTATATTTATCCTCTAGTTTTATACTTCCCCAACAGGAATTATTGGTGCAGGTGTCTCTAACCTGGTAATCCAGTGTTTGACCTACCCATTCACAAGTGAGTAAGGCATTGGGGATGACATCTCCATTCGGAGTGAAAACTTCAAAAACCCAGCATGGGTTTGTACCCCTTCCTTGTGTTACAATGTCCGCATTGAGCTGAATGGTGCCATCTATACCTAGAGATACTTGTAAGAGATCATTGCAGGCAAGAATATGATTAATCGGCCCTTTCCATGAAGTAGCACAAGAGGAGCGGTATATCTCCACATCGCCTAAAGGAAGGTAAGAATTGCTGGAGGCATCCAGGTCGATGACCCAGTCTGTAAAGCCATTGCCTTTGGTCCCTTGGGTAATGGGGCGATTGCCACCTGCTGAAATTCCTTCAATTCCATAATAAAAACCGGAACCAGACGATGGTGTTAACAGATAATTGGCAGTGACCCATACGGTAGAATCACAATGTCCGTATACATTATTGCCCTGTTGTTTGTATCCATAATCGACCCCTCCGGCTGCGTTACTTCCGTTTACGCCTTGAAGGAGGTGGAAGCCCCCCACATAGAAGTTGTGTGAAGTAGGCGTCCAGATCGTTCCATTGAATCTATATTCATAGACAGAGGCTCGATGTGGATGCCCTCTTTCGGCAAGCAACATCCTCCCATCTTCGGCAAATGCAATGTCTGTTATTTTTGAAGTATCGGAAGTAGGAGAGTTCAGGGAGATAACTACTTGACTCCCCCCCCTGTATATACCCTTGTCGTAGAGGCTGTTACCCCCAAATTCACCATTAGATTGTAAGGGTAATGTGTGAATTTCAGTCGGAATAGAAGGCGGTAATCCTCTTCTGGAAAAATATAATTTGGTAATGCCCTGCGTGTCGGTATGGATGCCCAGACCCCAAATCTGTTCTTGCCTGGGGGCGATACCGGCTTGGCCATCGTCAGGAGCAAGTGGATCATATATGCTTACTACCTGTGGGGGAGATTGTTTGAGATCTATGCGGTAAATTCTTCCATCTTCCAGATTGCTGGCAAATAATTGATGATGCTTTTGGTCGTAAGTAAGATTGCCAATTCCATTGCCGATCCCACCGGTATTGGGAATCATTGTCGTTGGAACAGGGTAGGAGGTTGGAGCATTAGTTGTCCCTATCATCGCATTAATGTTGGATAGGACAGCGGCATCTGCACGGTAAATTCCCGCCGAACCGGCAGGACCATGATAACTTTTGTAATCTGTGGCAAGGACACTGTCCATGTGATAGATGTCGCTCGCAGCAAAATAGACATTGCCGATACTGTCAATAGAAATTCCAAAAACCTCCCCTAAATTGGCTAATGTCCAAGAGGAAGGCGTAATATCAATTTGAGGAGACTGGGCAAGCCAATCTTGCCCTTTGGGAGCATAGGTGTTATTTCTCGTATCAAACAATCGCGCCACCAGATTCGAAGTGTTGTTCGTATCTGCGTATTGGGTGACCACCGCCATTCCTTTCTCGATGGCTTGTCCGAAGAGGGATCCGTTCAGGATTAGAGTTAATCCTAATACCATAGAAAACAATACTTTACCTTTAGGATAAAGCAGAGCAGAAGGACCGTTGAAGTAAGGACTGTTTTTACTTTTCATATTAAGATAAATTCTTATGTGTAATTACTACAAAACACATGCCGAAAATATTTAATATGATATACTGGATAGTATTATACTATATTGGTATGAAATGGTAAAGAAAGGGGTGTGGAAGGAGCGGACTTGAAGAAATCGACATCTTGTAGCGGATATTTTTGTTGATTTTCAAGTTGAAAAAACGAATGTTTGAAAAAATATAATATATTTACGCTTCTAATTTGAATTAGAGGGGCAACTTATGAATAGGTATTTCCAGTGTTTTGTCAGGTTAACCTCTTATACTATAGTATTTAAATAGAGAGATTTTATATATTTATTATCAACCAAATCTAATAGTTATGAAAAGGATTTTTACTTTTATTTTAGTTGTGTTATGTTTTGGATTGAATGGGGCCTTTGCTCAAGTATTAACCGGGACTGTAATGGATGACGCCGGATCTCCATTATTGGGTGCGACGGTACTTGTCAAAGGTACGAACCATGGAACTGTTACGGATGAAAATGGAGCTTTTCAGCTCAATGTTGACCAAATGCCGACGACATTGATTGTCAGTTATACCGGATATAAGCAGATAGAGTTTGAAGCGAAGTCACCGTCTGTTGAGATCACCCTATTGGCAGGGACTCCTCTGGATGTAGTGGTCGTAACAGGTTCTAGAGGAAAGCCTAGAACGGTATTGGGAAGTCCGGTTGCTATTGACAATATAAATGCCGAGGACCTTAGACAGAGTGGACAGTCTACTGTCGACCAAATGCTCAATTACAAGGTGCCATCGTACAACTCCAGTAATCAGACAATTTCAGATGCTACTGCACATTTTGATCCCAGTGAATTGAGAAATCTCGGCCCTTCCCGAACCTTAGTTCTTGTCAATGGGAAGAGAAAAAATCAAAGTGCTTTAGTCTATGTCAATGATACTCCGGGTAAAGGGGAAGTTGGAACAGATATGAAAAGTATTCCCTCCGAAGCCATTGAACGAGTTGAAGTCCTCAGGGATGGAGCTGCTGCCCAGTATGGTTCTGATGCTATTGCTGGAGTTATTAATATCGTGTTGAAGGAAAGTACAGACGGCACCATCACACTCAATTCAGGTATTACTACTGCAGGGGATGGGTTGACCTATGATGCAGGGGTAAATAAAGGTTTTAAACTTGGAAACGGTACATTGAATTTGACCGGATCTTATTATCACCAAGATTATACGGATAGGTCAGGAACTCCCGGAAACGATTTGTTATTCGGAACTATTTTTGGTGACCAATCCCTTTTAGACGGTACGCATCCTTGGATTAAAGATAATCCTGACTTGGGGATGACCGTAGGACAGCCTGCGTATGATAAATATGCCGGGATGGTCAATTTCAAAATGCCTTATGGTAGCAGTGGTGAATTTTATGCATTGGCCGGTGTGACCAAGCGAAATGGCAAGTCTTTTGCCCTCTATCGTGCTCCCTATTGGATTACAGATGATGCGGGATTGTTAACTCCTGATGGACAGACATATCAAGGGTTTCAACCCACATTTGAGACCAGTATTTTAGACCATACCCTCTCCATTGGAACGAAGAATAATATCATGGGTTGGAACTCTGACCTGAGTATTACATCCGGTTCTAACTCTGTAGGATACCTTATTGGCAATACGATTAATGTATCTCTTTTACCCAATAGTCCGACCTCTTTTGATGCCGGAGCCTATAAATTTGGCAATATCTTGGGCAACTGGGATTTGTATAAGGAGTTTGGTAAATTATCTGTTTCCTTGGGAACCGAGGTTAGACAGGAGACCTTTGACGTGAAGGCTGGACAAGAAGAGTCTTACGTAGGGGGTGGTGCCCAATCTTTCCCTGGATTACAACCGAGCAATGAAGTGAATGCCAAGAGAAATAATCTCGGAGTTTATGCTGGAGCAGATTATGACCTCAGTGATAATACCCTGTTAGGGGGAGCAGTGAGATATGAGAATTTCTCCGATTTTGGAAGCAATGTCTCTTGGAAAGTAAATGCTAGACAGTTTTTCATGGATAAGAATGCAGCGGTGAGGGCTTCTGTCAGTACAGGTTTTAGAGCTCCCTCTTTGCATCAGATTTACTTGAGTAATGTGCAAACCCTGGTATCAGGAGGTACGGTTTCCAATCAGGGAACATTTAATAACGTCTCGGATGTTATCAAAGGACTAGGTGTTCCTAGCTTAGATGCAGAGAAATCTTTTAATATCGCAGCTGGGTTAACTTATCGAATAGAAGATAATGTTTCCTTGGCGGTAGATTACTATAATATCAAAGTTCGAAACAGAGTATTATTTACCGGTGAGATAGGATTTGACGGCGATGATAATTCGGTGAATCCCGTTGAGAAAATCCTGATCGCTAACAATGTAACAAGTATAAAGTACTTTGTTAATGCCCTGGATACAAAGACCAACGGATTGGATGTGGTATTGGATTACCAAGGGGATAAGTTGGGTGCTGTTTTATCCGCCAATTGGAATGAAACGGTAATCTTGAACAAGGACATTGCAAGCCCGGGAGTTGTTGGAGAGGTCGGATATGAGATTTTCAATAGAAAAGAGCAATCTCGAGTTACCTTGGCAAGACCTAAAATAAAAGCCCTATTTGGATTATCCTATAAATTGGGCAGTCTTAAAGCCACTTTGAACAATACGTACTTTGGCGCGGTCACCTGGCAGCATGCTACGGATCCGAGTAAGGATCAAACTTTCTCTCCCAAAGTCATTACGGATTTGTTATTGGGATATTCGATCAACTCAAGCTTGGGCTTGAACCTTACGGTTAATAACCTTTTAAATGTCTATCCTGATGTCATCGATACGAAGGGTGATTTTGTTACGGATCTAGGGGGAAGATTCAAATATCCCTGGGAGGTGAATCAGTTTGGTTTTAATGGAACTGTAGTAAAATTAGGTGCACGCTATAAATTCTAAATTTGAAGGACATTTATAATAGATTAACTAAAAAGCCTGAATCCAAGAGGATTCGGGCTTTTTAGTTATACAATTTGGATCGGAGTTTAGCCATTTATAGAATTTACAAATAGGGCGGATACCCTTTGTTGTTCCCATAAGTACAGGGAGGCATTACACTGATTTTTCTACTATTTCGCTGGTAGTTCTAAACTGGACCTCAGGATGATTATCTTGGGCTAATTTAAGAGACCATTTGGATTCAGCAAGGTAGACGAGTTTTCCATCTTTATCATAAGCGATGTCTCGCCTTCGGCGTTCCATAAAGGCTTTAAGGGCAGCTTCATTGTCAGATGTAACCCAAAGTGCTTTGTAGATGCGATGTGGTTCATAGGTACACTTAGCTCCGTATTCGTGTTCCAGCCTGTATTGGATAACATCAAACTGCAAAGAGCCTACTGTTCCAATTATCTTTCGACCCGAATCCTTTAGGGTAAATAGCTGGGCTACCCCTTCGTCCATCAATTGGTCCAATCCCTTTGCGAGTTGTTTGTATTTCATAGGATCTGCATTGTTGACAAAGCGAAAGAGCTCAGGTGAGAAACTTGGAATTCCTGTAAAGTGAAGCATTTCTCCTTCGGTAAGGGTGTCACCGATCTTAAAATTGCCTGAGTCGTATAAGCCTACGATATCTCCGGGAAATGCATCGTCAATAATCTCTTTTTTAGCGGCCATAAAGGAAGTGGGGTTGGAGAATTTGATCTTTTTGTCCAGCCGAATGTGTTGGTAGTTGGTATTGCGTCGGAAAGTGCCGGAGACGATGCGTAAAAAAGCAATTCGATCCCTATGTTTGGGGTCAATGTTAGCATGAATTTTAAATACAAAGCCACTAAATTTAGGTTCTTCCGGATGGACTACCCGTTCTTCAGCTTTTCGCGGCAAAGGGGTAGGGGAAATGTCAATATAACAATCCAATAATTCCTTCACTCCGAAATTGTTGACGGCAGAGCCAAAAAAGACAGGAGAGATTTTTCCTTCCAAATAAGCTTGACGGTCAAAGCGGTCATAAACCTCCCGAATGATATGCATCTCCTCAATGAGTTCCTCTGCTGCTTCCTGGCCAATATGCGGGGAAAGGGCATCAGAAGTGATATCTGTAAGTCTTATTGTTTCTTCCTCCGATTGTTTGCCGTGCGGTTGAAATAGTACGAGTTCTTCCTTGTATACATTGTACACTCCTTTGAACCGTTGTCCCATACCGATCGGCCAACTCAATGGGATTACCTTCAGCTTGAGTTTTTCTTCGATCTCATCTAAGAGATCAAATCCATCTTTCCCTTCGCGATCTAATTTGTTAATAAAGACAATCATCGGAGTATCACGCATCCTGCAGACTTCTACGAGTTTTTCAGTTTGTTCCTCGACCCCTTTTGCCACATCAATGACGACTATAGCACTATCTACGGCTGTAAGTGTACGAAAGGTATCTTCTGCAAAATCCTTATGTCCGGGAGTATCTAAGATATTGATTTTTTTGCCCCCATAGTGGAAAGCCATGACGGAAGTAGCGACAGAGATTCCCCTTTGCTTTTCGATTTCCATAAAATCGGAAGTAGCATGTTTTTTTATCTTATTGGATTTGACTGCTCCCGCAGTTTGAATAGCCCCTCCAAAGAGTAAGAGCTTTTCTGTCAAAGTAGTTTTTCCTGCATCGGGATGACTCACGATACCAAATGTACGTCGCTTTTGCAGTTCTTCTATTAAACTCAATATAGGTAGTTGTAGTATGAAATAATATTTGGAATTACCCTTTTAGGATATTTCTGGAAATTACTAGTTTTTGGATTTCTGTCGTTCCCTCTCCGATTGTACAAAGTTTGGAGTCGCGGTAATATTTCTCGGCTCGATAGTCCTTGGTGTATCCATAGCCTCCGTGTATTTGGACCCCATCCGTAGAGATTTCAACACAGATTTCAGATGCGTAATACTTCGCCATTGCTGAATCTGTGGTTACCTTTTTACCCCGATTTTTGAGGTCAGCCGACTTGCGAATGAGGAGTTCTGCAGCTTCTATTTTTGTGGCCATTTGTGCAAGTTTGAAGCTGATCCCTTGGAAGGAAGAGATCGGTTGACCAAATTGTTCTCTTTCCTTGGAATATTGGACGGCTGCTTCATATGCGCCTTTGGCAATGCCTAACGATAGAGCGGCGATAGAGATTCTGCCCCCGTCTAATATCTTCATCGCCTGGATAAATCCCATTCCTTCTTCACCTATCATTTGATCGCGATGTATCCGACAATCTTCAAACATAATCTGAGCTGTCTCTGAAGCTCGCATCCCCAATTTGTTTTCTTTCTTGGAGGGGATAAAACCGGGTGTCCCTTTCTCAATAATAAAAGCCGATATTCCGTGTTTATCCAATAGTTCACCCGTACGTGCAAGCAATACGAGAACATCTCCTGAAATGCCGTGAGTGATAAAATTTTTCATACCATTAATGACGAAGTAGTCTCCCTCTTTTTCCGCGACACAAGCCATTCGCATGGCATCACTACCTGTTCCCGGCTCGGTCAACCCCCAGGCACCAATCCATTGGCCTGAAGCGAGTTTGGGTAAGTATTTTTGCTTTTGCTCTTCATTGGCGAATTCCAATATGTGGTTTGTACAAAGCGAATTATGTGCGGCCAAAGACAGTCCAATGGAAGGATCAACCCTGGATATACGGTCGATGATACTGACGTATTCCTGATAGCCCAATCCGGAACCGCCATATTCTTCTGGAACCAGTACCCCCATGAACCCATGCGCTCCCATTTTTCGAAATACCTCTATCGGAAAATGCTGACTTTCATCCCATTCCATAACATGAGGAGCAATTTCTTTTTCAGCGAATGCAGTGGCGGATTCTTCTATTAACCGGAGATCGTCTTTCATCTATTAATTTATTTGTTTTTATTAGTTGTCCGTATATTTACATGAACAGGTTCCAACTTTATCTCAATACTCTGCTTTCTTATGGCCAAAAGAACGGTGGCTTATAAGGAACGTATTTTTGTTTTTTTTATTAAGCGCGTAAAATTACATGAAATTCAGATAGTAATTGCCTTTTTATCTCGTCTAAATTTCTCTGTACGATAAAAATCGAACCTAACTCGAGCGGAATGAATGATAGAGCATCTTTTTGATGAGATTTATCCCAATTCATGTATTTGAATTCGTAGCGAGGGGCACTTGGGAGAAATACTGGTATTTCGCCAAGGAGACAAAGCGGGGGATGACGATGAGGGGAAATACTTGATTTTGAGGGTAAAAAGCGCAGTCGTAGAAGATCCGCCGACCGATCATTGAAAGCAATAATTTAAAATTTAACCAAAGAAAAAGAAGTATTCCCTTTCAAAAAAAGCACACTCGATTTTAATTAGTAGACTCGGTAGTTCTATCTCTGTGTGATCATTATGATTAATAGACTTAATGCTTATTTCATACCTGCAAAATCTCCAACTAATTCAAAGTAGTTCTCGAAGAAATATTTGTATCGCATCGGGCATATATAGGATGAGTAGAATAGGCCCAATAACGGAACCGTAAAGATGTGCCAAATGGTCGATATTGTCTTGTGAATTTTTGGAGGCCCAAATCGAGTAGCCTAGATATAAAAAAGCAGCAACGATCCCGGGAATCGGAAGGATTCCATAGATGTAAAGCATTTGCCAGGGGTAGAACAAGATGTACATAAAAACAATGCCTGCGACACCTCCGGATGCTCCGATGGCGGAATAATTGGGGTTGTCTTTATTCTGTATGGAAGTAGGAATATTGGCAAGGGCTACGGTAGCGAGGTAGATGATTAGATAGGCCCAACGTCCTGTCTCAGGATAACGATACTCAAGGATGCGCTCTATCTGACCACCAAATTGCCATAAGACGAACATATTGACGAGAAGATGCATCCAACCACCGTGTACAAGGCTACACGTAAGGAGGCGATACCATTCTCCATTGTGCCACTCCCTTACGGGGTAATGCTTTAGCCGCTGGATGATTAGGGGGGAGTTGAAGCCAATAAAAGAGATGATTCCTGTAATGGCGGTGATGAGTAGGGTCATGGACATAGAAGACGTATTTATTCGTTATGGTAGGGCAAGTTATGAATAATTGTGAAAGCTCGGTAGATTTGTTCCATAAAAATCAACCGGATGAGTTGATGAGTAAATGTCATAGGGGAGAGGCTGAGCTTTTGTTGCGCTCGTTTGTAGAGGGTCGGGGAGAACCCGTAAGCCCCTCCGATAAGAAAAACCCCTCTCTTGGTAGGCATATCCCGCCATCGTTCTATCTTTCGTGCGAAAGACCGAGAGTCGGATAACGTGCCTTTTTCATCCAGTAGAATAAGATAATCAGCGGGCTGTAGAAGATCGAGTATGGTTTGTCCTTGTCGCTCCTTGATTTGCTGAGGTGAAAGTCCTTTGTTGGCACCTCCTTTGATGGTTTTTAGAGATAAAGGATGAAGGGGTTGAAGTCTTGCTAAAAGCTTATCTATGGCGAGCGCTAAGTTTTTATCCTTCGTTTTATCGATTTGCCAGAGTTCAAACTTCATGATGAGAGATTAATGCTTGGTGAGCAGTAGATTTTGCCAGCGACTTAGCTTAAAAGAATCCGACTTATGCATCGCTATACTGGTCTCTAGTGGATAAGCGTTGATATTCATTATATTTTCGGTGGGGACCATGACTTGAAGGCTGTCACTCAGGTTGAAAATCCCTACCCATCGGTAACCTTTCCACTTTTTTTCGAAGGCGATGATCCGATCATTGCCTACATCGATTATTCGGTTCCGGGTGTTGGGGAGAAAGCGAAGAGCAGGATTGGCGTCAGGGGCTTTCCAAACGCTGCGAAAGTCGTCTTGATATGCCCCACGATACCAGTTTTGGTTTTGTTGTATAGTCCTTCCCGGAGTATAGGCTGAAGTCATGGGCAACTCTTGCCCGGCCAAGAGCCAGGAAGCGCGTTGAGTGTGAAGGACGAATTCAGTGAGGGACTTGCCGGCGCGTTGAAAACGCCTCGTAAACGTCCCCTCCTTACGGTTAATTGCTAAGGTCGAAGTAAAGCCAATGGAAACAGGATGAGCCGCCGTATCCAAGATATAGGAATCAAGTATATTTACTTTTTGAAGTCCTGTTGCTACTGCACGCAAGGCATCGTATAACGCGTAGTTTAAATACCCGTCTGCTGTCAATGGAGAAGGATAGGTCCCTCCGTCAGAATCAGCGATTAACGCCAGACCTTTTTCACTGAAAGTTTGATAAATAGACTGGCGAATAGATTCAGGGACTTTCTGCCAACCTTGAAGGACAAATCCATCCAAATCCGTTTTTTTAGCCCAAGCAAGCAGCACCTTAACCAATTGGCTAAACGCTTTTTTATCGTTCATATCTCGCTTAAGCGTATGAGGCGTCAATAAAGTGCCTTGTAGACTTTTGTCACAATTCCCTATATAATCTAATGGGACTTCCATCAATACTTTTAAAGTGTTTTTGTGTGCTTTTTGTATGAAATGGTAAAGGCTATCCATCGTCCCATACGGTGGAAGTAGAGCGCGCATATCGCAGATAGGGTAAAGGTATTTTCCCGAAGTATCCCGTTCTAGAGGAAGCCTATCCATCATAGGAGGCAGTACCATAGCAGTTGCTCCAATCGCCGTTAGATGGGGAAGTAATTTGTGAGATAGATATTTCAAAGGGGCATCATGCGAGAGGTGTTGAAGTGGGATTTCATAAAAATGAGCGGACTTAACCCAATGGGTGTTTTTAGATGAAAAAGAGGTGTCGTGTTGGCAAGATGTAAATAAAAGGAGGAGGACATAGAGGGCAAGTAGAAAATTTAAACGCATAATTCTGTATTTCTGAGTTTTGAGAGGAAATCGATATGAGTTGTCATGTGCCTCTGATCATCTATTATTATGAGAGGTTAGGACACAAGTTTTATAAATAAGAACTAAGGAAAGCTAAAGTTTAGATATTGTGCCGCAGGAGGGACTCGAACCCTCACAGTCTTACGACCACACGCCCCTGAAACGTGCGTGTCTACCAATTCCACCACTGCGGCATTCCCCTTCCTTAAGGGGTATTTAAGGGAGAACAAAAGTACGAAATAATTCTAATTAAGGGAGAAAAGACGACCAAATTGAAACTGTGAATAGCAAAATAGCCTACACACAAGGAATGTGATGAGGGAAGCGAAAGCACGGCATAATATTATTGCGTACTGCCTGTGTGACTCGTTTAGAGTCAATACCGTAAAAACAATAAACCGTATCCATCTCTATTGCAATAAAAGAATGATGGATGTGGAAGGCGCTAAGAGCCCAAGACCACAGAAGAAGGCAATAGGCGTTTTACCCAATGGTCTTTGAATGGAATCAACCATTTCTGCTCGTAATCGTCCTTGGTCTGTACCAGCGTGTTGAAAAACAAAGTGTTTTCATCAATTTCGCTTGTATTGATCAACTTGGGAAGATCCTCTCGACTTACGCTATGGGCTTTACCATCTTTAAGGTAATAGAAAGTCATGCGATCAATTAGATTTATGCCCAATTCCGCTCCGAGCTGTTGCATGAAGTGAATGGAAGAATCAATGGCACAACCATCTACTCTACCTTGAGGATTCTTTCCTCTCAGGATGATAAAGCGATCATATAAAAGATCATAATCGGATTGTAGCAAAACCCCATGATCTGCCCAGTCTGTTAGAAAGGCCTTGGTCGCTTGATGTATTTTTTGTATTTCTGCTTCTGTAAATGGTCGAGGTGAAGCATACACCCAGACCCGCTCAATGGATGGAAAAGATCCCTTCATTTTGTATAGTTTGTCTAGTTCTAATGAAATTGAAACTGCACATTGCGTGCTTAGTTGTAAATCTTAAATATAGTACAATCTTTGATAGTTTTTGTTCATTTTTTACGTTCAATGAGGGCTATATTGGTGTGTTTTAATAGGTGGATCTTTACCTCGTCTATATTACTTAAAGGGAATCATTTGAAAGGGGATAGGTGCTAGTTTAATTTAGCATTTGGAGGATTTGTAAGAATGTACTAAGCATCTTAAAATCAAATAAAATTAATATACTTTTAATACCTTTGTGATTAGTTGTCACTCTTATATTTATACCTTTTATTCCATTTATTACTTAAAATTTTAAACGCATAATGCGATGAATAGGCATATACATTTATTAGTATTTTTCCTCTGTACCCGACTCGCCTTGGGACAATCTACTTACTTTGTGGCAACATCCGGCAAGGATGACCAAGATGGCAAAACAGAAGCTACGGCATGGCGTACAATGCGTTATGCTGCATCTGCTTCTAGTCCTGTAGGCGCCGGAGATACGGTATTCATCAAAGCAGGAGATTATGGGATGGAAGAAGTTTTTGTGGAGAAAAATTACTCTCCGGATGATGCCCGAATATCCTTTATAGGATACCGTAAAGTGCCAGGTGATATAGAAGATTTTCCCTTTGAGTATGGAGATGATGTAGATGCGACCAGGATGCCTCTATTGAATCCGGGGGATCGGACAAAGGGGGAGGGCATCAACATTTCGGATAGTTATAATATTACTTTCAAGAATATACAAATAGCCAATAGTTTAGGGGGAATCAGTATTTGGAATTCGACGTCGATTCAATCTCATCACATGTTAGAGAATATTTTCATGAAAGATATCGGGTGGGAATACTCGACAGCTATCGCACTGAAAGAGGCTAATGGAAATACGATTAGAAACTGTTTGGTGGTCAATGCGACAGGCGCAGGAATGGATGTTTGGGGCGACCACAATCGAATCGTAGACAGTCGGGTCTATAGTGATGAAAGTTTGCTCACGGCGGATGGAAGCTATACTTCTATGGATTATTACATCGTTCTCAAGGGAGATAGTAATCTCGTACAACGTTGCTATGCAGAACGGGTTGGGGATCTCGAAGATGTAGGGCATGGATTCGAGATCAAAGAACAGGGCGAGCAGAACTTATTTGTGGATTGTAAGGTGAAAAATATGATTGGGGGGTGCTTTAGTGTCCGTTGGTCGCAAGTGCGCCGGAATACCTTTCGGCATTGCGAAGCCTTGGGAGGAATATCAGATGATGTCTCCGCTTTTATGATACGAGAAGGAGCTAGTTATAATGTATTCGATGCTTGTAAGGCGGAAAACTGTGCAGCAGGAATTCGTTTTTTACTGGCAGGAGAAGATGCAGATTTCTGCGGAAAGTTGAATCGATTCACCAATTGTATTTTTAGAAATACCCAGTGGGTTGTTGATTTAAATCCCTACTTTTACAATAGTGCTCCTGCAGATAGCAATTTCATAATAAATTGTACAATTGATTCGTCCCTTTATCTCATGAATTCTGAAAGGCCCAATTCGGCCAATCATTTTACGAATTGTATAATTACTGGGGTGAGGCAATTATTGACGGGAGATCAGCCGGCCGGCTTTGATTATTCGCATTGTGATTTTTATGACAATGGTTTCTCAACACCAATAGGGGACGGAAATATCTCAATGGATCCAGTATGGTCTAATCGAGACTCTCGGGATTATCATTTGCTTTCCAGGAGTCCTTGTATAGATGCTGCGACACCAGATCAGGCACCTGCTCTTGATTATATGGGGACGCAAAGGCCACAGGGCAATGGGATAGATATAGGAGCTTATGAATATGTAACTACAACCCATCTCAGCGATCCAATATATCTTAAGCATTATCTATATTGTTATCCCAATCCGACGGCGACCAGTATCCGATTGCCGGAGGATGGTGTAAACAGACCCTATAAGTTGAGTACTCGTTTTGGAAATGTAATTCAAACCGGGATTATTCGATCAACTAGTATGGATTTGTCGAATTTGATTCCGGGGGAGTATTTTTTGACCTTGAAAGGAAAAGGCGTTGCACGGATTTATATCGTGAAATAAACAGGAATTTTATTGCCGCTATAATCACAAATTCAAATTATTGGGGAGAGCACCGGTGTAATTATTTCTGCAAATGAAATGAGGAGCGCCATAGTTACTCCTAGCATTTTCTCCCATTTAGAGAAAAACCGGAACTCCTCATTGATAGCGCTTCTACAACAAAAAAACTAGCTTCTTGGAGGGAGTACTACTTATAACTTAACCCAGAGTCGCTACTGCCGTTCTTCCCAATATCTGCTACCCTTCAAGCGGTTTGCTCCCTCCGTGAAAATTAGGATTTAGAGTGCCTGATTGATGACTTGTTCGATTTGTGCAGCCGATTGCATGCCGGAAGCTCGCCAAAGTTGCTTACCATTCTTAAATAGGATGAACGTCGGGACTCCCCTTATAGAGTATTTAGAGGCAATAGATGGATTTTTGTCAACATCTATTTTGACGATTCTAGCACGGTCTCCCACTTTCGCGGAAACTTGTTTGAGAACCGGAGCCATCGCTTTACAAGGGCCACACCATGCCGCTGAAAAATCAACTAAAACGGGCTTTTTACTCTTGATGAGGTCTTTGAAAGAACCTTTTTTTGTAGCCATAGTATTTGTTTTATTGAACTACAAATATAAGGACGAAATCCTGATAATAATGTGATGGCAGTCACCCTTTGACAAAGGTTAAGGGGATTTATCTAAGGAGGGTTACATCTCCCCGGAAGAGCTGTGTTTCTCCATTGAGGAAGGTGACTTGCACGAGATATACGTAGACCCCGGGTAGCATCTTTTTCGAGCTATTTTTAAGGCCTCCATTCCATCCGTCGCGTTCGCTGTCCAGATTTTTTTGCTCATACACCAATTCCCCCCATCTGTCGTAAATGCGCATAAAATCAATAGAGCGCACCCCTTTACCGGCATAGACTTTAAAAATGCTATTGGGCCCTTCTTGGGTCATCACATTCGGTATGAACACCCTTCCGCGGTTGATGACAATGATATTAATAGACTTTTCAGTTTCACAGCCATTTTTGTCTCTTAGAATGGCTTTATAAACATTGTTTTGAGCATCAGAAACGACAATACATTTGCCATTGTTAATTACTCTTCCGGAAGGAACCCAGGTAATTTGATCTTCTGGTCTGACATCAGAGGTAATACAAATCGTTGCAGAATCTCCAAGTTCTAACTCTACCTCCGGTGGATCAAAAGTGATATCGAGTTGTCTGGGAGATGGAATGGATACCATAGTATCCCTAGCGCATCCTTTAGAGTCAAATACCGAAATCTGGTAATCTCCAGGGAATACCTCTGTTGATTCATTAATGTCGTGTGTCTCACCTTTATTAACCGCATAGCTAAATTTAGGTCCATTCCCTCCACTTGCTTGGGTAACCACAATTGTCGTTTTATCGCCATAACACAGTGGGGGGACAATCGGGTCTAGCACATAATTAATCGCCGGGGGCGCATCCAATACCACCGTTAAGGTATCCCGGCATCCTTTACTATCCATTGAAGTAATAAAATAAGTACCTTCCATTAAGCCCTTCGCGATGGAGTCCGTGCTCACATTAGGAGACCAGGTGAAGGTCTTAGACCCAGGATTTCCACCTTTGGTGACTAAGGCGATGATTCCGTCATTGTCTCCATTGCATCGAACGGTTTTTGTGATAAACTTGTTGACGGATAAAATAAAACTGTCCGGTTGGGTCACTTCTACAGAATCCAGAACTACACAGTTATTATTGTCTCGTATGAAAAAAGAATATACTCCTGCTTTGAGGTTGGATCGGCTGAATCCGTTAACATTCATGTCTTTCCATAGAACTCTATAAGGTTGTGTGCCTCCTCTTATGTCCAACTGAATTGAAGCGTCTTGATCTCCATAGCAGGAAGGTGGTGTGATGTTCGTCTGTGGAGTCAATTGTATTTTTTCAGGAGCGGAAATCTCAAACTCAAAGGTGTCTGCGCAGAAACTATTGCTTATGACAACCCATTGTTTTCCTTGACATAGCTGTGAAGCGGCGTGGCTGTTGACACCGAAGGAAGTTTCGCCGGAGGACCATTCGAAATTGTATCCTATGGATGGATCTTTGCCGGCTTGGGCTTGAATGGCGTAGCGCCCATTGCACGTGATGCCATCATTGCAACTAACCATAGCGGAATCTAGCGGTATAATCCGGATATGCGGTGGATCGACTAATGTCAAAGTCTGAACGACATCAGGACAGGATCCCGCATCGGATATCGTAACGGTATAATCTCCTGCAGGGACTCCTACTAGCAATTGTGTCGTCGCCCCATTGGACCATTTGAAAGTGTAATTGGGCGTTCCTCCACTGACGGTTAATCCTATTAGTCCATTGGATTCTCCCGGGCAGATCGGATGTTCCAACCGGAAGCTGTCCAGTGTCAATGCTTTGGCAGGCTCTTTAAGAAGAACGGAGTCTGTATCCATACATCCGTTGTCGTCTTGTATCGTAACGTAATATACCCCGGCTTTTAATTGTGTGATGGTCTGCGTCTTAGCCCCGTTGCTCCATTGAAAATTTGTGACTGTTCCTGTGCCTTCTGTGTACAGTACATTTAGGGAGCCATCAGCTATACCGGTGCAGGTTACATGGCTCGTGTCAAATCCTGTTATTTGGGGTGGGGTAGGACCTGAGATGTTGAAGGTCTTCTCGATGCTGCATCCATTTGGATCTGTTATAGTAACCGTATACGAACCGGGTAGAAGACTATCAATCCGAGGGAGTGTATCTCCTGTTGTCCAAAGATAATGGTAGGGCCTGCCATTTCCCCCTGCTCCGCCTACCTCTATAAATCCATCAAAACCGGGTGTGCAACTCGTAGCTGAATCAATTGCGATTGTATTGACAGCCAGAGGAGGGGGACTGCCGATAAAAAATGTGTCTATGTAGGTACATCCATTCGTGTCGCTGACAGAAAAGAAATATCTTCCTGCTGGCAAATTATTGGCTTGGAATTGATTTTTAGTGGTTACTCCTGTTGTGACCGGGCCGGTAGTTTCATTGCTGAGTTGGAATGTAAAGGTGTTGTCTGTGGAGTTATTGCTCAATGCACGGACCGTGATACTTCCGGATGAATCACCGGGACAAAGGGTGTTCTTTACCTCTGTAGAAGTGAGTTTAAGCTCATTTCTGCTGGGAACATCATAATAAATAGTGTCCGTACAATTGTTGGCATCCTGGATGATGACCCATTGATTTTTGCCGGAGATGCTATCATTGATAGATTTGACGCAGGCCGCAGGGTCACAATTGGCATCGTCGCCGTTTTGACTCCAAAAGAATTTATATCCTCCACCGGGAAACTCTTTTCCTCCTTTGGCACTGGCTTGTGCGATACCATCCAGACTATTGGTGCAGGAAGAAGAATCAATGATGTTAAGACTTGTAGTAAAAAAATCTTTTGTCAAATCAAAGCTTTTGGTCGTCTCACATCCCAATGAATCTATTACTGTAACAGTGTAAATACCGGGTTGTAATCTACTGTAGTATTTACTTCCATAGACATCTCCTGGCATCCAATGAATGCCAAAAGTTGAAGAATCCCCCGCCCCTCCGGATATGGAGATAAGAATAGAACCCGTTTCCCCTTTACATTTAGGGGTTATAATACGTTCTGTTGTAATAACAACGGGATTTCCCCCTACGGTGACGGTTTCAGTTTCCATACTTCCGTTGGCATCTGTTACAGTTATCGTGTAGGTGCCGGGGGCCAAATTATTGAAGGTGGTGGAGCCTGAGGAGGTGTTGATGGTGTTGGATGTGCCACCGGGAGTGATGGTGACGGTATAGTTAGGTTTACCCCCATCTACTTTTGTAGAAATGATGCCGTCATTAGCTCCTGAAGCAGCCCCACAAGTAGAGGTGTTGATGCATAGTTTATTGCCGGGAATGACGGTGACCGGCTGAGAGTTTGTCATAAAACATTTTTCTTCTGAATCGGGATCCAGAAATTCTATGGCCAAAGGATAACCTACGACCCGAACATCTGTCTGTGCTCCGGGAAGCCCCACTGCTTTGAAACACATCGTACACAATACCGTCCCATCAGCCAACGTTTGTCCTTGGTCATTGGGCTCTACCCAAAAAGAACGAATAACACCACCACCATTGAGCGCGAAAAAGTTGTTGGAAATCGTGTATGCCGGCAATGGAGAAGAGGATTGAAATAAACGTGTTAATCGCATTACAGTCGGATCCCAATTTAAGGAAAACTGCATACTTAATATATCTTTGAAGTTGCTAACTTTTAAATCAATGCAGATTTCATTGCAACGCTCTAATCTGCCTCCAGTGGTCTCTATAAGTACACAATCCGGATTCTGCGCCTCAAGGGCTGTAATTGCAAAGAATGAAACAAAAATGATCCATAGTGTCTTAGTCATGGGAATTATCGCTTTTCTCCTTTATTTATAAACAGGCGCAAAGGTATGCTATTTATATTTAATATGTATCCGGGAAAACCCTTAATTTTTAATGCTTCTCGTTTGCCGGTCAGCCCCCTTCTTTTTGGACGCAAATCCCAGAGGAGTGCGTTAGTATTTACGCTCGCCACTAGTCGTCCCTTCCTCTGCTATCGATTAAACTAACGAACAAACCACATCACTTATTTCTATACTTTGCATGTATTCCTTTGTGCATACTGAGGTAATGACTTCAGTTTCTCAAATGCTGCATGAACCCTTAATTTTTTTGTTTTTTTTTGACGCATTTTATTCCCTTTGGAAAATCAGTGGTGCCTTAGAATCCTTGCTTTGCAATAAGTGATAATATCGCAATAAGAGACGCCTTTAGCATAAATAATTCTTGGGACAGACTCTATAATCATCTTTGTGATTTGAATCATTGAAGTCTTTAAGTTCTGTGTACTTTGAATGGACAAAAACTCTAACCCGGATGAATAAATGCATTCTTCTTATGTGGGCTTTACCATTTCATACCTAATTAAACTCGGAAAATGATAGAATAGATAGAATGGCACTCGAAGCTCCTCTTATATGTCTCTAATCTGTCGGATTTATGGAAGCTGCATCCAAATTTTGTACGGATGGGATGGGGAGAACTTATGGTATCTTTAAGATGACAGCTTCGAAGGACCGGGACAATAATTCTTCTCTCTTCTGCTCCGCTTCGGCTCTCGTCTCAAAGTATCCCAATAGCACTTTAAACCGGCCCCCGATATTTTTTATTTCTACGGAGGCATCAAAGTCGTTAGATACTCGATCTGCAAGGTTACTCGCGTTGTCAAAACTATTGAATACCCCGAGCTGAAGTTGATAATGGTGCTCGATAGGATCTGTATTGGATTCCGAGGATGGTTTGGATTTCTCCTTCAGGTGGTCTTCGGAAGAACGGGGCTGAGTGGTCTGAAAAATATGTTTTTCAGGGATTGGTTTTGACGGCTGGGTTGTATTGCTTAGATGCTCCGCTCTGTCGTAGGATTTACAGATCCGGTACATCTTACTCGGGCCCATGGATTCTTCCATCTTGAGGAGTTGTTGACCACGCGAATCGAGTATGATAAACGTCGGCAGCAATTTTACATCGTATTTTTCCTTCAAAGAGTATCCTTCGAAGTCATCGATGTCTATATTGACTACAATATACCTTTCGGAAAGGTACTGAGTGAGCTTCGGATCTTTAAAAGTTGTGTTTTTCATCCAACGACAAGGTGTACACCATTGGGCAGTAAAGTCCAAAAGGACAAGTTTGCCCTCCAACTGGGCATCATCCAGTGCTTGTCGATAAGCTTCCTGCGGATAGGAACGCAAGTGGTCATTGGCTTGAGCTTTGGCCTGGAGCATTACTACACTGATAAGGATCAGATTCAATATCAATATTCGTTTCATAGATTAGAATTTTAGCGTTTAAAAAAAATGACTTAGAGTGCAAGCGCGGTATACGATGATCGCTTGTGATGCCATTTAGTTAAATTCATTTTTGATCACATGCGATTTATCTCCTTCGTAGGATCATGCCCTTCTTGCCCTTGTGGCATTAAGGGGTGCAAGAGACTGTATCGCCTGCCCTTAGGGTTAGTCATTTAACCCTTTCAACATTAACATATTATGAAATTATTGTATTCATAAATTGATGATGTATAAGTAGTAATCCAATAATAATGCCAAAAATGTCAGCATGTTATATTTTCGTAGAAGACGTGATGTTTCTGCAAATATTGCCTTTCCTTGTATTCGTCTACGTAAGGCATCCTCGATGGGGTTATAGAATGGCCGGAATATATATCTGTGAAGTGCCCCAAAAACTATACATAGTGCTTTTGGGAGTATTATAGAGGGAGACTACCCGCTGTATCCAGTAACTGTAAGATTATCCTTGTCTAGATATAAGTACAGTACGGTAGAATCATAAAAAGTCATTTACATCAGATCCTGGAAGTACGGGATTCTGCAATTCGTACAGTATAATATTTGGGGTCGTCAAGGACTTAATCAAAGAAGCTGTCGTAAGCATCTTTTTGGTCAATATCTTGCGAATCGCTTCTAGGAATGCGTTCTCCTTCGGGAAGGGAGGTTTTGATTTCTTCCTCACCGGAGCCCAGCAACAAGAGGCGACTTTTCTTTTCATACTCTTCGAGCATTTGAAGTCCTTTTTCTTCGAAGACGGCATTTTGGAGGTCGATAGAGTTCATGAAGTTTTCCGACAAATCCATAAATTGCTCCATCTCACCGACTTTCATCGCGACATCATCAGCGATAGCTTCTAATGCTTGATCAAACATGGCACGTTTATCAGAATCACCTTTGATAACGCTCATCGCCGAGCGCATCGCCGAGTAGGAGGTACGCAATGCTTTGCGCTCCTGCTCCTTGAGTTTGACTTGATCTCGGGTGTCTTCGAGCAATATTTCAGAATTCTGATGCATCCGTGTCAAAATCTTATGAAGCACTTCTATTTTTCCGATCATATTCTTGTACTTCTCATTGGTCTCTTTGGTGCGAGCCGCTTTACGGGTATGCAGGACAAGTTGTTGCTCATTTCCCTGTTCCTTCGCCTTGCGAGCGAAGAGAATGCTCTTTTCTATTTCCTTATTGTTTTCAGATACGATGGTCTTGAGTTTTCTCATTTGTCCGCGTAAGTCACCGATTTGACGACTCATTTTTTTGAGGTTTTTCTCGAGGTCATCGACATAATTTTTAAGTATCCCTATGGGGTCAATGGTGACAAACAAGCCGGTAATCCAACGGATGATACTTTTGTACATATACCCCACGAGGGCTCTCATTTTGGGGTCGAGGACCATGTAAACGATAGCGGCTAATACGAGTAGCATACCCGCGAGGTAAATGGTATTGCTCGCCAATGCGATAAGTGTCGGCAGAAAGTTGAGAAGCAAATACCCTCCTCCTAGGACTATTCCGCCAAGGACCAAGGCCCCGGTTACTCCTTCCGGACGTTTCCAAAATGACTTGGGTTTGGTATCAAAATTAGGTGTAGGTACGGTTGACATACTAATACTTGTTTTGTTTAAAAACCCAAAGTTAGTTATTATTCCTTATCTTTTTGTAGTATGAAATGGTAAAATATATTCCGGCTTGTCAAAATCAGGTCTTTGAAGTCCACAAAGACGGGGTTCAACAGCCTAAATTAAAGCGCCGATTCCAAAGAATGCTCAACGCTTTTCCATCGAAGAGGACGATAGTAACCACTGTATTCCCTAATGTACATTACGTCGCGGCGAAAAATAATCTTAATGATTTTCAAAGGGACTATCACTGGTTTTTCTGCCAGCAGCAACGCTCTAATTTAAAACAAGATGAGCTCCAACAGAATTCGTTAAAAGTGATGATGAGACTGGATTTACGGCTTATTAGGAGTACTTATATTTGATTGTGGGTTATTCGGTTTGAAATGTGCCACTGATTATGCAGGAAGGGTTTAGATCTGCTAGATAAATAGGAGGATTGGACTCTAATGTCCTCTAGGGACGGAAACAATACACGGTCGTACTATTCTAGATTAGAAACCTCCGTACTCGGCTCCTATTTAAGGAATTGCACTTCCAAATCGTCTGAGAAATAGCTCTTTTCCGTATATTTGCCAAATAATGACATTTGGAACAGAAAAAAGAATTGAAAGCGCTATCCATTACTTAAACCCCGGAATCATCCAAGGGGAAGGAATATCTTCTTTGTAGAGATCTATGTTTATGGGCTTAT